>Ga0315549_1000214_pt1 | contig 71489 bp, 64 predicted proteins | sample SalMarSW160200MG_FD_203101 | JGI IMG/M metagenome (GOLD analysis project Ga0315549, IMG submission 203101) | Salt marsh sediment microbial communities from the Plum Island Ecosystem LTER, Massachusetts, United States - Salt Marsh Sediment SW1601-200 ...
TTCCAATACCATCAATTTCAACATAGGACTTCATAGTTACCAAAACAAGTTAATTTATTTAAATTTATATCCAAATGCCTCGTATCCGACGGTCCTTCTAAAAGCCTCGAGAACCCGACAGAACCAAAAATTTCGATGAAAGTATATATAATAAATGTTATTCATGATTGAGGGAATAAAATGTCTGCAAAATTGACAAAATCGGATATAAAGAAAACCATCGCAGTGGCAGTTGCCGGTGCCTTCGGCTTTGTCATAGCCCTTCTCTGGAAGGATGTGGTGGTGGGGCTGATGAAGCTGGCGGGAGTGTGGACAGAAGGCGGATATGACGACTGGAGTGCAGCGGGGATAGGCATAGTGGTTGTGATTGTCATAACCATCATATGTGTGCTGGGAATAATCTTTATGTCCAGATGGGGCGGGGTAGAAGAAGAATAAATCAGCATTGAAAAGTCAAATAAACCTTTCTCCTTTCTTATGAAATCCAAGCGAGAAAACCCAGACCTTTAGGTCTGGGATGAATCGCCTGGAAAATTATAAAACGCCGATAGGCGTTTTCTTCCCCTTGAGGGGAAAGCCACGCAATTTATTGCGTGGAAGGGGTGACTTATCTTTATTTCAACCAATTTTCATTTTTGGCATTCGGTTTTTAAAATGGAAAAGTCGTAAATATATCACATGCATTTTTATATCGGAATATGGAAAAGACTGATGTTGCAATTGTAGGGGGCGGCATTGCTGGATTGACACTTGCAAAGTTTCTTGCAGAGGAAGGTATCGATTTCATTTTGTTTGAGAAACATGATGATTTTTTTAAAAAGGCATGCGGTGAAGGCATATATCTTAAAATCGACGGTTACAACTTCTTTGATTTATACGAAAGCAAAGAGGGAATAGAAAGGGAAGTAGATAGCACTATCATTTCTACAAGGTATGGTGAATTTGAATGGTTCATACCCGTTATAATGAGCAGTAGAAAGTTGGTGGAGGAAGAGATTGCCCGCCAGGTTCTAAAGAAAGGAGGCAAAATAGTTATGCATTCTAAGGTAAATAATATACTGAATTATGGAAAGGAATTGATGCTTGAGCCACAGGAAGTTGTGGGCAAAGTAGTTGTGGGGGCGGATGGTGTAAATTCTGTCGTTAGAAAATATATGAATCTTCAAAGGCCGCATGTTGGTGTGGCCGCCAGCGGGATTATTCCTTGTATTGATAAAGAACCTGAGCATCTTTATGTTGAATTTAGGAAAAGTGTTATTCGGTATGGATATTCATGGTTTTTTCCTAAGAAAAATGAATGGAATGTAGGCATTGGAACGTCTCAGCCAGCTTATTTCAAGGAAGCCTTCAAAAAATTTAGGAGCAGATTATCTGAAGCGCAGGGATGGAGAGTCTCTCTTCTTCCGATATCCAAGCCCATAAAATCATATGGGAAAAACACAATGCTTGTGGGCGATGCAGCATCCCAAATATTCTCCGTTACAGGCAGCGGCATTTTGAGTTCCATGATATGCGCAAAAATAGCAGCCGATAAACTTACAGAGACGGTAAAAAATAATTTCAGGAAGATAGATCTTTCCAAATATGAAAAAGCATGGAAAAAAACTTTATCCAGAATGTTTTCAAGTTCATACAATTATTATAGGCTTGTAAAAATGGCAGATATATCGGAATTCCTTTTCCATATTTTATTTAAGACAGGTATAAGACTAACCAAGTGAGGCAAATTTTTATATCCATGCTGCATTGCCGTCCGTGTATAATCTTCTCTTTCAGTTCGTAGTTCCATTCGTTCTCTCCGCACTTATTGTGATTGTTATAACGGTGGTAGCAGAGCGTTACGGCACGAAGACAGGGGGTATTATTGGCACACTTCCGTCCACAATGGTAGTGGCTTTTGTTTTAATCGCCTTGAATAATGGTATTGACTTTGCGTCAAAGGCAGTATCCATTGTGCCTGCAGAGATGGGGATAAACGTCTTCTTTCTTTTTATATTCGTTTTGGTATCATACTATTCAATCTATCTTGCCGTTCCAGCATCACTGGCAGTATGGTCTGTATTATCGGCAGCACTTCTTTCTTTAAAAGTGGAGAGCACTATTATTTCACTGGCAATATATGCATCTTTGATGATTCCCTCCTTTCTTTTCCTCGAATTCTTTAGGAATACACCTTCAAGCAGCAGGGCTGCAATTCATTACACCCCTATAAAAATATTGCTACGGGGGTTGCTTGCTGGCACGGTGGTGGCAATTGCAGTTTCTCTTGCAAACGTTAGTGCGGTGCTGAGCGGCATTTTTTCAGTGTTCCCTGCTATTTTTCTTTCCACAATGGTCATATTTGTTATGGAGCACGGCCCTGATTTTGCAGGGGCAATGGCGAAATCAATGATATTCGGCACTCCCACGATTGTCGGATATGCAACCTCGGTATACTTTCTTTATCCACTGATGGGGATATTATGGGGCACGCTGGCCTCATATTTCGTATCGCTTCTCATAGCCTTTTTCCTGTTCAAGGCTGTGAGAAAAACGGCATGAATTTACTTTCTCAATTCTTCCAGAATTTCCTTTGCCCTATCCATTCTTATTTTTCCCTCGGCAACCATCGTTTCTGCCACTTTATCAATTTCATCGTCTGCAACTCCTGCCATGACAGCGATATTCTTCGCGTGCAAACGCATATGTCCTTCTTGTATTCCCTTTGTTGCCAGGGCATACATGGCAGCAAAATTTTGGGCCAAGCCGACAGATGCTATCACCTCTGCCAGTTCTCTCGAGGATTTTACGCCCAGTATTTTCAGTGATATTCTTGCCACCGGATGTATTTTTGTTACCCCCCCTATCGTGCCTGCCGCCATCGGTATTATTATTTTTCCCGCAAGGTCGCAATCCTCGTTTTTCTCCCATGTTGTCAGAGGTTTATAGCCGTTCATTGCAACGTAGGTATGTGCACCTGCCTCTATAGCCCTCCAGTCGTTTCCGGTTGCCATCGCCACCGCGTCTATACCGTTCATGATTCCCTTGTTGTGGGTTGCCGCCCTATACGGGTCAAGAGATGCGAACTCGTATGCATGAATAACATTATCCACCACCTTCTCTCCCCCGATTGCATTCTTATCAAAGACGGCGGTTGCCTCTACTGTACGATGGTCGGCGAGATTGGATATTATGCGAAGCAGCGTTCTTCCTCCAGATATATTCTCTATCAAAGGGGCGCATGCCTCTGCCATTGTATTGACGGCATTGGCACCCATCGCATCTCTGACATCAACCAGCAAATGAACGCAGAGCATGTCATCGCTCAGCTTTCTCACTTCCATGTCCTTCACCCCTCCGCCCAAGCTTACCAGAATTTTATCCTGGGCATTTGCCAGTTCCAGTATTTCATCCCGGTGTTCTTCTATATTTTCCATTGCATTCTCGTTTGCATCCAGCACCTGTATCTGTCCTATCATTACGGGTTCGCTTGCATGTGAGGTAAATCCCCCTTTAATTCTTGCCATTTTTGCAGCGTTGGATGCAGCAGCGACTACTGATGTTTCTTCTATCGCCATCGGTATCAGATAGTCCTTTCCGTTAATCAAAAAATTTGTGGCCACTCCGAGGGGCATCTGCAGAGAGCCGATAACGTTCTCTATCATCCGGTCGGCTGTTTCCACGTCCAGACCATCCATGGAGGTGAGTATCTTCTCTTCCTTATCACTCAGCTCTGCGAAATCCTTCACCTTTTTTATTCTTTCTTTAACTGGCAGTTTATAGAATCCAGAAATACGTGATGTTTTTTCCATGAATGGAAAGATGAATTTTTTATAAATATATATCGTAGGGAACCCCTTTATTAAAAAGAAGGTGTCTTCACACCCAAAGAATATTTCTCTCCCATCGAAATATTATTTTTCGCTCATTTTTAAAACAGAGAATCAGATAAAATGTTAAAACTAATAAAGAAAATAGAAAACCAAAATGTTACCAATAACGCAACAAAAGGTTTGCACCCCAAATTTTCTTTTCTTTGAAGGTAAGTTTTCTTTTTGGAATGGAGTAATTTTTCTTTTCAGAAAAGAAAAAGGGCTCAAATAAGGTCTGCGCATGAAATTTACAACTCGTTTTTCCCAACCGTACTGTAATAGAGAATCCAGAACAAGAACCATGCAGTCACAAATGCAATTAATCCCCCTATTATCTGAATTACTTCTCCCATCCTAATAAATTATTGCTCTTATGCATTATAAGCATTTCTAAATTTTTTGGGAAATATCCTGCCTTAAAATTTATGAATTGATTTTTACAACTTCATCCAACCTTTTCATCATGAATGCTTTTCCTAAAGAATGAATGAAATAGCCAGCTCTCGGTCCCTTCTTTTGTCCCAGAATTATCTCATAAAGCCACTGAAATGCGACTTTTGCCAACATGCCTTCGTTCTCGGCAGATTCATAAATTGCCCTGTGGATTTCTTCCGCATTCCATTCTATGCTATCAAATTTGTTATTCAATGCGGCAAAGAATTTTTTCTGTTCATCAGTTGTTTTTACCGGCAATTTTTCCTTGACTTCAAATTTTACAATGTCCGGGGCAGAGTTTACAAGCCAGTATTTCACTTTCTCAAGCCGGTCACCTAACTTTCTTTCCTCGTGCTCATCAAGCGTGTCTATCTCTCCGTTTCTCTTCAGTATTTTTCGAACACCCTTCCAGTCCCCTGCTATTTGTGCCAGCGTGACAATATGGCGGTATGATATTTGTCTGGGCATTTTATCGAATGTCTTGGGAAAAGGCTGTGAAAGCTCGTATATCCGTGCTGCATCCTTTATACCTGTCTTTACATCCTCCTCCCCGAAAACGATTCTCTCATACTTATCATACTCGTCCACCAGATCGAGCAAACCCAGTCCTGCATCAAATTCAATATGACGTGATGGCTCCTGTTTCATGAGCAAAAAGCGTAGCACCTCTGGAGGAGTCATTTTAAGCATTTCCTCAGCCGCAACAGCCGTACCCGTGGAGCCGTGCATTGCCCCTCTGCCTTTCAAATTGATAAATTCATAGACCAGTGGCATCGGGGGCGGATAGCCATAAACTTTTTCAGATATGACCTTGCCCGTATCCCAGGAGCCGCCGGCGGCAGCATGGTCCTTGCCGAATGCTTCGAAGGTGACGCCAAATATTTTCCAGCGGGCTGGCCAGTCAATACGCCACGGCAACTTCCCCACCCCTCCATTTCTTATATCTGCCCTCTCCTCGTTGCCGCACTGGCATCTGTAGCTGACGGAAGGGTATTCGTAGGAAGAGATGTCCGAAGTGAATCTCCCGCATTTCTTGCATCTCACGCTGAGAGGCATCCATGTGTCGGGCAGATTTCTATTCGAGATGTTGTTGAGTATTTCTCTTATTTTGCCTGCGTTGTCCATGGCGACTTTTATCCCTTCGTTGTATTTTCCCGCTTGGTACATTTCGTGTGCCAAATAAACTGTGGGCTCTATTCCCAGTTCTTTCAGTGATTTCAGAAATGGAGAGAGAAAGTGATGTGCATAGCTCTCGTGCTTTCCGCACGGGCATGGAATATCGGACAATGGCATGCCGACGTATTTTTCATATGATTTGGACAGAAAAGGGTATACCTTTCGCAGAGTATCGAAGGTATCGCCGATGTATATCAACTCCGCATCACCGCCTTTATCAACCAAGGCCCTGTAAACCGCCTCTGTTGTGAGCACCTCCCTCATGTTGCCTATGTGGATTGGCCCTGATGGGGTGATGGCGGTCGCAAGAACATGCCTTTTATCCTTTTCAAGCAATTTTTCGGCTACAACGTCTGCCCAGTGCACAGCCCTTAATTGCCCCAAGCATTTTATTTTTTTGGGTTTTCACTCCGGATATTCTAGTTATCCCAATTTTTAAATATCTTCATCGATTAATCCATAAAATGAAGAAATGGGCAATATTGGTTGTTGCTATGCTCGTTGTTATCAACTTTTCTATCAGCGGCGGCACAGCAGTAAAAGAAAAAGAAATTGTTGTGGTATCTGATAGTGATGCTTTCTTTTCTTTGATTTCAACGTCTCTTGCTTTTCATGAAGGGAAGGCGCCGATGCTGCTCTTTAAAAATAATCTGACTGCACAGCAGAAATTCATTGATGATTACGGTGCTGAAAAACTGATTACCGTGGGAAAGCATGTTGATGTCTCTATTCCTACTCGGGAATTTCTGGGAGATGCAGTGGCAGTATCATTGGAAATTGCTGAATTCTTTGGGAAGAGTGATGCTGTAGTGGTTATGCCGTACAGCATGGATGAGTACAATCTTTCCATGATAGCCACACCCATATCATGTTATCTTGATGCTCCCATACTGCTCTACAACGGGAATGATGATACAGTCCTTTCTGCCATTGGTGAATTGCATGCAAAGAATATAATCTCCATTGGAAGCGTTCCCGTCGGAAACATCCATCTCAGAAATGAGGAGGATATCTATGGATATCTATTGGATATTAAGGATGTAAAATATATGGCGGTAGCAAATCCAAATGACGAGGTAGAGCCCTCTGTGATGAAAAAACAGGAAACGAATTTTGGCGGACATATTAGGAACCTGCAACTCACGCTCTTTTCACAGAAAATAAATCTTGTGGGTACGGACGAGACAACCTTTGGTATATCCGTACCAGATGGCATAAACAGAATCAAGATTTTGATAGATGTATCGAAAAAAGATTGGGCACCTTATATCATCTCCTCGGTGCTGTATGATGAAAATGGCAAAATGGTCACATATTCATTCAGCCAGGCATATGAATTCCAGAAATGCTACATGGATGCATTGTCAATAAATGATACAGGCGATTACACACTGTCAGTAAAGTTATATCATGGGTTCAAGGGCGGTTACTTTTTACAGCGTGGCTTTTCATATGTAGATGCATCCTTCAATGTCACGGTTGAAGTGCAAAAACTGGCCTCGCCCCATTTGCCTCTTGTCCCAATTTCAAAACTTGCGCCCTATATAGCGACATACCACGACGGCATGGTTCTCTCAGCCCAGAATGAAATAACAACTGAGGCATACGGGGACATTGCATCTGGTACAGCTGGTGGTGCCTGGAACAATGTTGCCCTGCAGAAATATGTTAATAGCCAAGTCAACAAAACCGTGAATAAGATTGAAAAGTATATGGAAGATAGCATAAAATGGGTGGCTGTTGTCGGAGACACCAACATGATGCCCATGTACTACTATAATGGAAGCATGGAGGATGATTACGTAGGTTTCGGCATACCCTCTGACAACCCTTATTTCATGAATTTCAGTGTTGCGGCTGGTAGGGTTCTGGCGATGGATGATGTTGACACTTCATTGCTCATAAGCAGGAGCCTTTTTTACGATGAGATTTGCCACGGGGAGTGGATGAAAAATTTTACGTTCATATTCGGCGAGGGTTTTGGCGAGACAGCGGGCATTTTCCATCAGATTCCTTACTCAAAAGTGGTATCCCAGTACGGTTTTTCCACAAGAATTTTTGGGGATTTGAGAAACAGCCGCCATGCACTGGAAAGACTCAATGCGTTTGATGCAAATTATATAGAGTACGAGGGGCATGGCGACTGGTACTGGATGTTTTCCAACATATACGGCATAAACTCCTACACCAAGGAGGTTGACTCCAGCCATGCAAAGCATTTTACCATGCAGCCAAGCGTTGTTTTGAGCGCCGCCTGTTTGATGGGACGGATAGATGGCATACCTCTCGACGAAAATATCGGGATGGCATTTATCCATGCTGGTGCGGGAGCGTTCATAGGGGCAACCAGGGAGACGGGGCAGGAGGCGGAGCTTGAGATAATAGAGAACAGCCTTATAAAAAACAACACGAGCATAGGGGAAGCGCTTCTACAGGCAAAACTTTTCGATAAGCCCCCGACAAAATACGCCCGTGTGCTTTACGGAGACCCTGCATTCAATCCATATGAGCCATAAAAATTGCAAAACGAAAGTTTTAAGGTAACAATTGCATTATAATCTTTGGAGGCAAAAATATGCGAGGAAAGAAAGTAGGCATACTTCTTTTGATTGTGGCAAGTTTGGTGATCGCATCTTTTGTTATTGCAGAGATGAAAAATGGTTTGGATATAAAAGAGGTGAGAGCAGAGCCAAATGGAGGGAACATATTGTATGTTGGTGGAACGGGGCTAGACAACTATACAACCATTCAAGCAGCAATAGATGATGCAAATCCAGGAGATACTGTTTTTGTTTATAATGGAACGTATTACGAAAATGTGGTTGTAGATAAATCCATTAATCTCATTGGTGAGAACAAAAATACTACTATTATCGATGGAAATGGAACGGGAAATGTTGTGAATATTAGTGCTGACTGGGTAAATATAAGTGGTTTTTCAATAAGAAATAGTGGCAGCAACTTAAGGATTTTCGGGATATTCGCCAGTGGTTATAACAATATTATCATTTTCTCTTGCATCATCTCAAATAATGACATTGGTGTTGTCCTCAGTGGTTACAATAACACTGTTTTCTCTTGCATCATCTCAAATAATGACATTGGTGTTGTTGTCCTCAGTGGTTACAATAACACTGTTTTCTCTTGCGTTATCTCAAATAATGGTTTTGGTGTTTTCCTCAGTGGTTACAATAACACTGTTTTCTCTTGCATCATCTCAAATAATGGTTTTGTTGGAATCAGGCTTGATTCTTCCAGTAATATCACCATTTCTAATAATACTTTTACAAATGATGGTATCACAATCGCTGGTTCTTTATCTCATTTCATTCATAGGATTGAGAACAATACAGTAAATGGTAAATCCTTACTCTATTACAAAAATGAAAATAATGTTGTTTTGGATGGGGCTGGGACAGGACAACTAATACTGGTAAATTGCAGCAATTTTGAAATAAAAAATATAAACATAAGCGATACACATATTGGAATAGAAGTTGCCTATTCCAGCAATATCACCGTTTCCAACTGCAACCTTTCAAACAATTATGAGGGCATCAGGCTTGAGTATTCCAGCAACACTACTATCTCCTCCTGCAACATCTCAAACAATTACGATGGCATACAGGTATATTGTTCAACCAACAATACCATTGCTGACTGTACCATTTCGAGCAACTTTAACGGTATCGGTATCGAGCTTAAGTATTCCAGCAACAACACCATTTCCTCTTGCACCATCTCTTCAAACATTTATATCACTTATATCGGCATCCTGCTTTTTGAATCAAGCAACAACAACTTGATTTACCATAACAACTTCATTAACAACGTCAATCAAGCATATGATGATGGTGATAACACCTGGGACAACGGTTATCCCTCAGGTGGCAATTACTGGTCTGATTTTGATGAGCCAAGCGAGGGAGCATGGGATAATAACAGCGACGGGATTGCAGATTCACCATATTATATACCTAGTGGGAGCAATCAAGATAGATATCCACTTATAAATCCATGGAACATGACAATAAATCAGCGTCCAACCGTGAACATCGCATTTCCCTTTAATGGTTCAACAGTAAACGGAACTATCATAGTTAATGGAACAGCAAATGATACCGACAACACCATCCAGAAAGTAGAGATAAAAATAGATAACGGCTCATGGATGATAGCCAATGGAACAACATCATGGAACTATTCATGGGATACGACTACGGTCAGCAATGGAAATCATACAATCTATGCTCGCAGCTATGATGGAGAAGACTATTCAACCATCGTGCAAGTAAATGTAACGGTGAATAATATTATACTGCCTCCGCCAAGCATTGTTTATGTCGATGATGATTTTAATGAATCTACTCCAGGGTGGCAATATGACCACTTTGATAAAATTCAGGATGGGATTGATGCAGTAGCTGATAGCACGGTATATGTTTTCAATGGAATATATTATGAAAATGTAGTTGTGAACAAATCAATTAATCTGATTGGAGAGAACAGAAATACTACTATTATTGACGGCAGTGGCATGGGGGATGTTGTTTATGTTTCTGCTGATTGGGTGAATATTAGTAATTTTACTATACAAGGTAGTGGAAATAGCTATCCTTTTGATATTGGGGCTGGAATGAATATTTGTTCAAACAATAACACCATCTTTTGTAACATCTTCTCTAACAACGGTAATGGCTTAGTACTCAGTTACTCAAACAACAACTCTATAACTTCAAACCATATCTATAATAATTCTCGGGGTGTCTTACTCAGTTACTCAAACAATAATTCTATTACGGACAACTCTTTTTTAAATGACGGACTTTCTACTACGGATTCATATCAAAATACCGTTATCAACAACACGGTTAACGGCAAACCCCTCGTGTATTTGGAAGATGAATCAGATATGGTTGTAGATAATGCAGGGCAGGTGATACTTGTCAACTGTGACAACATTACTGTCCAAAATTTAGAATTATCTAACACTACTGTTGGTATTGAATTGCAGGACTCCAACAACTGTTTTATATTTGGTAATCTCATTTCTAATAACAGGTTGGGTATGGTGTTTGATTCTTCTAGCAATAATGTAATTTCTGACTGCAATATTTTAAATAATTCTTTTTCTGAAGGCCTTGGAGTGGGCATCTCTCTCGATACTTCAGATTATAACACAATTTCAAATTGCAACATCTCACACAATGGGATAGGTATCGCATTGCTACATTCATACCTCAATACAATTTATAACTCTGCTATTTCAAACAACTATGCTGGTTTTATCCTATTCGGAACGGGTGACAATACCGTATTCTTCAATAATTTCATTGGCAATAGATATATTACTTTTCTAAATCCTTCTACTGGGATTATATGGGGTTCTTATCGTTCATATACATACAATGGAACAAATTATACTAATCATCTTGGTAATTATTATGATGACTATAGTGGCAATGACACAGATGGAGATGGAATAGGAGATATATCATATAAGATAGATGAACATAGCTATGATCATCATCCTTTAGCGATGCCTAAACAAAATTACATCATCTTGCCACCTCCGCAACCTCCAACTGTAAATATAACATATCCTTATAACGGAATGACACTAAACGGTACTGTTATTATTACTGGAATAGCTGATGATATCGATGGAATTGTTCAGAAGGTTGAGATAAGTACTGATTTTTTTCAGTGGATAACAGCCGTAGGGACTATTTTATGGAATTATACTTGGAATACAACCACAGTAAGCAATGGTTTCCATGTAATATCTGCTCGTAGCTATGACGGAATAGAATACTCAGATATAGCAGCAGTGATGGTAACGGTGAATAACACCTATGCTTCACTCTCTGTTGTATATGTCGATGATGATTTTAACGAATCTACTCCCAGTTGGGATTACGACCATTTCGACAACATTCAGGATGGAATTGATGTTGTTGCCGAAAATGGAACTGTATATGTTTACAATGGAACATATTATGAAAATGTTGTTGTGAATAAAACCATAAATCTCATTGGGGAAGATAGGAATAGCACAATTATAGATGGAAATGGAACAGAAAATGTTGTGAATATTAGTGCTGACTGGGTAAATATAAGTGGTTTTTCAATCAGGAATGGTAATTGGTGTGGTATCTATACCCGTTATTCTAACAACACCACTTTAATCGGGAACATTATTAAAGATAATATAGGCAGTGGTACTCTTTCGCTTTTCTCTAACAACATTACGATATCTCATAACAGCATTTTATTAAATGGTGGAAGTGGCATAGAATTATGGAATCCAAATTTTGCCAATATATCAAACAATATTATATCAAAAAATATACTAGATGGCATTAATGTGTCTTCATCAAGTAGCAGCACTTTTACTAGCAATTTAATTAGCAACAATACCATGTTTGGTATACGAATGTACGACTCTTCTACAGACAATAATACTATATCTAATAACATTATCTGCAATAATGGTTACGGCATCGAACTCGCATATTCAAACAACAACACAATTTCAAACTGTAACGTTTCTAATTCCACTATAGGCATCTGGCTTAAGCAAGCGAATAATAATACGATTACTAATATTACATCATATAACAACTGGGGAGATGGAATTCGGCTTGTGGAATCATCTTTCAATCATATAGACAGTTGTTTCGTTTTTGGAAGTCAATGGAACGGGCTGGGATTTAACTATTCCTGTAATCATAATGTGATAAAGAATTGTACTATCGCCAATAACTGGGATGGCATTCGCATTTGCACGTCGTCCCATAACAGTATCTCCATGTGCACTTTAATAAACGAAAACAACAATATCATATTGGATATGTCAGATTATACCGATATAGAAAAATGTGAAATAAAGGAAGGACAATCTGGCATCAAACTTGTTTATTCATCAAGCTACAACACAATTTCTAACTGCAACATTTCAAACAATGATGAGGGCATCGATCTTGATTCCTCACCCAACAACGAAATCCACTATAACAATATTTATGGAAACAGTGAATATGGTATTAGAAATTGGAACAGCGAGTTGCAATACGTGGTAAATGCCGCCTACAATTATTGGGATTTCCTGTCTGGTCCTTATCATCCAACGTTGAATCCTACCGGAACGGGCGATAATGTAAGCGACAACGTTGATTTTATTCCTTGGCTTACTGCACCAGTAATAGGCGGAATGGAAGGAACTTTAACTGAGGGAGAAAATGAAGTCGATGCAATTGATGAGGCAGATACAATTATAGAAATAAATGCTACGGCAAACAACAGTATGAGAATTATTTCTTACGAAGAAGCACCTGTTGAAGAGCCAGAAGTTGTTAAATCAATAGGAAAATATATTGAGATAGAAGTAGAAAATGAAACTGCTGTTGAATGGCCAATATTCATTCAAATTTATTACACGCAGGAAGATTTAGATAATACCGGAATAACAGAAAATCAAATTATTGGAATTTATTTTTACAATGAAAGCAGTGGCGAATGGGAACTTTACAACGATGCGGGAGTCAACACAACCGATATCATGGTTAGTAGAAAACAATATGCTGGCTATGTATGGGCAAATGCATGGCATCTCACCAATATGACCATAGGTGCTGATAATAACCCTCCAGAAATAAGCAATGTTGATGCAAATCCAGAAAGCCAAGAAATAAATGGATATGTGAATATATCTTGTGTTGTTACAGATAATATTGAAACATCAGAAGTTTTTGTTAACATAACATATCCTGATTCAACTTACCACAATCTTTCAATGGTAAATATCGCAGGAAGTGATATCCATTATTACAATGCGTCTTATTCATCAGAAGGAAATTATGAATACTTCATTTGGGCAAGTGATACAAGTGCAAATGCAAATGTCTCATCAAAGAAATCGTTTTCTGTATTTATTCCGCAATACACATTAAATATTTTAGTTTCTCCAGAAAGTGCAGGAACTGTTACCCTTAGTCCATCCGGTGGAACATACGATGAAGGAACTGTAGTTACCGTAACTGCTCATGCTAATACAGACTATGAATTTAATCATTGGTCTGGAGATGTTTCCAGTAGCAATCCAACAGTGCAAATCACGATGGACAGCGATAAAAGTATAACTGTTAATTTCACTGAGAACCCTCCTCATCAGTACACATTAACAGCATCTGTTGACCCATCCGGAAGTGGAAGCATTACATTGAATCCTCTTGGTGGAACGTATGATGAGGGAACCACCGTTACTGCAACAGCCAATCCAAATACTGGCTATGAATTTGATCATTGGTCAGGAGATGCAAGTGGAATAACAAGCAGCATACAAATTACAATGGATAGTGATAAAAGCATAACTGCCCATTTCTCAGTCATACAATACACTCTTACAACATCTATCACTCCATCTGGAAGCGGGTATGTTACTTTGAATCCAACTGGTGGAACATATGATGAAGGAACTGTTGTGACTGTTACTGCTCATGCAAACTCTGGGTATGAGTTCGACCATTGGTCAGGAGATGCAAGTGGAACAAATCCAAGCATACAAATCACAATGAACTCTGGCAAAACAATAACTGCACATTTTGTAGAGACAACTCCCCCAAATCAACTTCCAACTGTTGCAATAACTTCTCCAGCCAATGGTGCAACCGTGAGCGGAACTGTGAATATTCAGGGCACGGCTGGTGATGCTGATGGGGCTGTCCAAGACGTGCAAGTAAAGGTTGATTCAGACTCATGGATTTCAGTGTTTATAGTTGATTCTGGTTCAGGGGGTTATGATTCATGGGGTTATTGGTGGAATACTACCGCTGTTGCAAATGGAAGCCATACAATTTATGCTCGTAGCTATGACGGAACGGATTATTCAAGCATTGATTCTGTGACGGTGAATGTGAACAACATTCCGCCGAATCATAAGCCCACAGTGGATATAATCTTTCCATTGGATGGAACAGAAGTGAAGAAAACATTTACTATCCACGGAACTGCAAACGATGAAGATGGAGATGAAATTCAGGTGGAGATAAAAATTGGTGATGGAAACTGGACTATTGTTAATGGAACAACAATGTGGAATTATTCATGGGATACAACTGGCTTTGATAATGGAGATTATGTTATACAGACAAAGGCATATGATGGGCATGAATATTCAAACATTGACTCAATAATGGTTAAAGTGAATAATAAAAAAGGTGGCGGTGGCATTCCGGGCTTCGAACTAATTTTGCTTGTGGGGGCAATTGTTGCCGTGCTTTTGATGGGAAGGAGAAAACCCAATCTTTAGCCATAAAACTCTTAAAACATCTTTTGTATTACCTCCTCATGCTTTCCGGGGCTGTGTTGGAAGACATAAAGGGCATTGTGGGGGAAGGAGATATTATCACCTCTGTGGCTAAACTTTATTCTTATGGTTTTGACGCATCCATCCATCATCATATGCCCGACATTGTTATAAGAATCCATAACACTCAGGAAATCAGTAAAATTATGCGGCTGGCGAATGAGCACGGCATTCCGGTCATTGCCCGTGGTTCAGGAACCGCCCTCTCGGGTCAGGCAATTCCGATAAAAGGGGGCATTGTGCTGGACATGATGCCAATGAACAAGATAAAGGAAATAAGAGTTGAGGATTTGTACTGCGTTGTCGAGCCCGGCGTGATATATGGCAAACTCAACCTGGAACTTGCCAAAAAGAAATTCTTCTTTCCGCCATCGCCGGGAAGCGGCGACGTCTGCACTGTGGGAGGTATGGTTGCCACAAATGCGTCCGGGATGAGGGCGATAAGGTACGGGGCAACCAGGGATTATGTGCTAGGGATGGAGGTGGTGCTGTCTGACGGAAGCGTAGCTCACTTCGGAACAAGGACAATCAAGAATTCATCTGGTTACCAGCTTGAGAAGTTGATGGTCGGGAGCGAGGGCACGCTGGGTATAATCACGGAAATTACATTTCGCATCATCCCGCTGCCGGAAAAACGGGCTATTGCCGTTGCACCCTTCGATTCGCTTGAAAAGGCGGGACAGGGGGTTTCCAATATTATTGCATCGGGTTTGCTGCCGTCAGCCCTTGAGATAATGGACATTGTATGCATAAAGGCGGTCAACAAATCGATGGATATCGGGTTGCCGGAAAACGAGGCGATTATACTGGCTGAAGTAGATGGCGAGAAGGAGGTCATAAAAAGGAAGATACAGCATATGGCGGAGATATGCAGGAAGAGCGGGGCAGACAACGTTGATTTCACAGATGACGAGGAGGAGATGTTAAATCTTTGGAGGGGCAGGAAAGGAGTACTCCCGTCGCTCTCACGCTACGGGGAGGATATGATATCCGTTTCACTTGCAGACGATATGTCGGTACCGATATCAAAAATTCCGGTTGCAGTAAAGAAATTCCAAGAAATCGCAAAGAAATATGGAATAATCATAGGCACTTATGGGCATGCTGGCGACGGTAATCTCCACACGAAAGTTTTAATCAACCCGCTGATGGATGGAAGCTGGGAAAGCGCCGAGAAGGCCGTTGATGAAATTTACCGCACCGTTATAGCCCTTCAGGGTACTGTCAGCGGCGAGCACGGAATAGGCATATCAAAAGCCCCGTGGATGCAGATTGAAAGGAAGGATTCATTGGGGGTCATGGATGAAATAAAAAGGGCGATTGACCCGAAAAACATAATGAATCCCGGAAAGATAATGCAGTGGAAGGGAAGCATAATTTCATATCTGAGGTACCCGAAACATGAGTGAAATGAAGCACCTTAAGCAAATCCAGCATGAACTGATGTGCTGCACCGGATGCGGCTACTGCAAAAAATCCTGTCCCACGTTCGATATATTGAGCACGGAGGCGGACAGCGGCAGGGGGAAGGTATTCATTTCATATGGCATGCTGTCGGGCGAGATAAAGGAGGACAGCTCGGTTATAGAAGCCCTGCAGAATTGTCCCCTGTGCGGACGGTGCGAAAAGGATTGCCCCTCGCTTGTTAGGATAAGTGATATCATACACGCTGCACGAAGGGATACGGACGACATTCTTCCAGCCCACCAGACCATTCTGGATAATATGACCAGTCATGGAAATCCTTTCGGTGTGGGTAAGAAAAAGGCGTATGCCGGCGGCGGGGCGGCTGCGGGGGCAACGGAGACGGTAAATGTTGCATACTTTTCCGGGTGTATGGAAAATTATCTGGAGCATGGACTGAAAAAGGCGGTCATTTCCATATTTGGGAAAATTGGGATGAAAGTGGCAGTGGTGGACAAAGAGTGCTGTGGCAATCCAGTTGATATAATCGGCAGGGAAAATCATCAGATGAAAAAACTGGGAAAGGAATTGGATGATAATGGCATCAAAAAAATCATTTTTTCCTGTCCGAGCTGCATGCAGTCCTTCCTTCCGTTCAAGGAAAAGTTCAAGCTTGTCCACATCTCGGAGTTTCTGGAAGGTATGGATTTGAACATGAAAAATTCGGGAATGAAACTCATATATCACGATTCCTCTGTTCTTGGAAGAAAACTCGGCATATACGACGCACCGAGAAAACTGCTGGAAAAGGCGGGGGGCTTCGTGGAATTTGACGAGAATAAGGAGTTGTCACAGTGCTGCGGCAGTGATATTGCGTTCAGGGAGGCTTTTTCAGGAACGGCAGGAAAAATGGCTGAAAGAATTGCGGAAGAGGCAAAAGAAAAGAATACAACAATTGTTACAGCATCGCCCCACTGCTACCACCATCTTAAAAAATATGGAGATGTGATTGATTTGGTTGAGCTTGTGGATAGGTGTCTGCAGTAAATTCCAATAAGTTTTATTACCTGAGAAATATTCTGCTTTGATGATACCCAAGAAGTTGTTTCTCACCAAAGGCGTGGGAAGGCATAAGGATAAGTTGCAATCATTCGAGCTTGCCCTAAGGGATGCAGGTATAGCATCGTGCAATCTTGTGGAGGTTTCAAGTATCGTCCCTCCGAATTGCAGGATAATATCTGCCAAAGAGGGAAAGAAGCACATTAGGCCCGGACAGATAACATTCTGTGTGATGGCAAAAAATTCAACAAATGAGCCGAACCGATTTGTCGTCTCCTCGATTGGCCTTGCTCTTCCGAAGAACAGAAATCTGTACGGTTACCTGTCCGAGTATCACAGCTATGGCGAGACGGCCAAAAAAGCGGGGGATTATGCCGAAGACCTGGCTGCGACCATGCTTGCCACCACTCTAGGTCTCGAATTCGACCTGGAGAAGGCATGGGATGAAAGAAAACAGGAATACAGGATGAGCGGACGCATAGTTCGGTCCAGAAATATAACCCAGTCGGCAAGAGGCGACATAAGCAGGCGGTGGACGACGGTGATTGCTGTTGCAATATTCGTAATGGATGAGTGAGATAAAATGAACAGGTCTGATATTCTACTTCAATCTCATTTCCATCAGTCCATCTGGGTTTTTTTCCCTCAGTATTTTTATATCTTCAAGTTTCCGCAGAGCAATCTCATTGACGACATTAACTTCTCCTTCAAGTAGATGCCCCCCTATTAGGCGGTGGTCCGAAATGGCAAGCGCCACATGAATATGGCATATCACATCGCCCTTTCCATCTCTTCCAATATTTCCTTGCATCGATACAAGCTCCGCCGCTCCTTCCACTTTTTCTTTGATATATTCTTTTCCGTTGAAATAGCCCACGACTGCATTTTTCAGCATGCCTATGCCCGACATAATCACTGCTGAATGGATGTTCTGCCCTATAATCATCTTCTCCAGATTTTGTATTGTCTGCCCCTCGACAAATTTTGCAACAATGGTATTGCCCTCTTCTTTTGACTGCATGATTGTTAAACAAAACCGATTTATAACTATTAATCCCAGAATTGCCTCGTTCTCGAATAATTTATTTCTGCTCTCAGCACCTCTTTAAGCAGCTCATCTCCCTCTTTCTGCGTTCCAAGAATCCTTGCAGCGGTATCTGGTCCGATTCCGTAGCCTGCCATGACTGTAATAGCCTTTTTTCCGTAAGAGGCGACGAGAGAGGCGCTTTTGACGGATGCCCTGGCAAATTTTGCTGTTTTTCCCATCTTGAATACCGCTATCATCTTTCCCTTGCATTTCGGGCATACCGGCGTTGCTCTCCCCGCCGTGGTGCTCCATTCGTACGAACAGTTCATGCATTTGAGGTTTATGCGAGTGTTCATCAGCCTCTTCTTGAGAGATGCAATTACAGCAGAATTGAATTCGGATGGACGAAACGCTTCTCCCTTAACCTTTTCGCCCTGTAAAGAGAATGGGGAAAGCCCCTGAATTTTTATTGATATGTTTCCTTCCTGCATTTCCTTTAGTACGTACCTTGCATGCTCAATATCCATCTTTTCCCATATGATTCTGTCCACAACTTCTTTTATCAGTGGCAATCCTTCAAAAACATCCATTATCTTTTCCACGGAAAGTCTTTTGCTATCGACATCCTTGCTCAGCACACCGAATTTTCGTGCAACTTTTATCACTTCCCACTTGATGAATGTGCTTTTTTTGAGAATTATCTTCATCAGTTCTTCCATGCCATCGGGATCCGTGTCAAGCATTACATCCTGCACCATTTCCAGGTTGATGGGACGGGCAACTCTAAGATAAATCCTGTAAGCATCATTGTCCACGGCAATGGTATCTCCAAGTCGCTGGGCAAGCAGCGAAGCAATAAGTCTGCCCACCGCCTTATTTGTCATCGAGCCGAAATGCGTGTTTATGTAGATGATGCCTTTCCCTCCCTCTATTGTAACAAGTTTATCTGTGGGGGTAAGGAAATCTTTCTCTGACTGCAACTCTATCCCGTCCTCGATAATTTTATCCCTCCTTTTTCCCTCGGCCACCATTCTTCTCATTTTTCCCACTGCCTGTGCCACCTCAAACGGTACGGGAATTTCCTCCCCTGCCCAGTCGGGGACCATATACGTTCTTTTTGCGGGAAAAACGGTCAGCCGGTCATCATTGCTGACCACTTCCCATGCCTTTCCTTTCATGATGAATTTTGCCCCTGGGGTACAGTAATTCAATACGAAGCTTTCATCGAGTTTTCCTATATTTTTATTTGATGATACATCCTGTACATCCATGCTTTTTTCGTCGGGTATCATGGAGATGTTTTCAAAAAAATAGTCCCTCGTCTTCCTCTTTCTTCCGACAGTTTTTCCGTCATACCATATTATGCGTTGTTCCTCAAGCTCACCCAGCAAATCCATGAACTTTTTCCTGTCCAGATTTCTGAAGGGGTACGACCTCTTTATAATCCCGTAAATCCTCTCGATGTCTATTTTTCCGTATTCCACGGTGATGGACAGTATCTGGTTTGCAAGCACTGTCAAAGGACTTTCCCTTATCCTCGTTTTTTCAAGTTCGCCGTTTGTCGCTCTTCCTGCGATTGCAATGCTTTCGGCAAAATCCTCGGTGTTTGTTGCAATTATTGTGCCCTTGGCAACTCCCCCGGCATGATGCCCGCTCCTGCCGACCCTCTGTACAAGCCGTGTCACTTGGCGTGGAGAATTATACTGGATTACGAAGTCGGTATTCCCCACGTCTATGCCAAGCTCCAGCGATGAGGTGCATATAAGTGATTTTATCTTTCCTTCCTTGAATTTCTCTTCGGCTTCGATTCTCGCATCTCTTGAAAGTGAACCGTGGTGTATGTCTATGGATGCCCCCACCCCGTGAAGATGGGCGGCTAGCAGTTCCGCCGTATCCCTCGTATTCACAAAGAAGAGGACGGATTTGTGCCGGTCTATCATATCCATAGCCGTTCTGACCACTGCTGCAGAAGTGATGTCGCACTCCAGTTTTTCAGCTATTTTTTTATCGCTCTCATCCGTCTTTACAAATTCAACATCAATTTGCATCTCCTTTCCGGTATTTTCCTCTATTATTTCTACTGCCCCACTGCCTCCGAAAAAGTCTGCGACCTCTCGGGGTGTCCCCACGGTGGCGGAAAGCCCTACTCTCTGGAAATCGCCCGTTAGTTCCCGTAGCCTCTCGAGGGCGACGCCGAGCTGCGCCCCCCTTTCCTCTCCTGCCAATTCGTGTACCTCATCGATTACTACCCATTTCACATCCCTGAGGCTGTTTCTCAGATTTTTTCCCGTGAAGAGTATCTGCAAAGTTTCCGGCGTGGTGATGAGCATATCCGGCGGATGAAGGGACTGCCTTCTCCTCTCCTTCTTTGTCGTGTCCCCGTGGCGAACCGCTATATCCATGCCTAACTTCTTTCCCCATGATATTGTTCTTCTGAGCATGTCCCGGTTGAGGGCGCGGAGGGGTGTTATGTAAAGTATACTTATTCCGTCTGTCCTGCCATCTCTAAGAAAGAGATTGAAAATGGGGAGCAATGCCGCTTCAGTTTTCCCCATCCCGGTCGGGGCTATAAGCAGGCAGTTTTTTCCGTTCAGGATTTCGGGTATCGCTTTCAGCTGTGGTGCCGTAAGCTCGTCCAGACCCTCTTCCCTGATAACCTTCTGCAGCAGCGGCTCAAGATTTGATATCCTCTTCATACTATCGCAACAAGCATAACGGCCAGCACGCCAGTGAGAAATATACCGTCAAATGTGCCGGCCCCGCCTATCGATACCATCAACGCTCCCACCTTCTCTATCTTCCTTATATTCATCAAGTCCGCTCCCACAAGGACGCCCACCACGCCCGAAATGAAGGCTACGGAGGCAGCATTTTGTGGGGCGACTATGACGGCTACCAGCGATGCCAGAACAGGAGAAACAAATGCGGGCATTGCTATTCCCGTTTCTTTCACGGGTCTCGCCAGCCGATAGCATATGAGGGCTATGAATACCGTGGCGAACAAGAGGGGGGGATAGAATTCTGCATTCAGACGTGACATCAGGAAAACTGCCATGGCAAGAGGTATGACTGCTCCTCCGACATTCACGCTCACTTTTGTAATCCCCTCGGAAATTGCTCTGACCTTTTTGGGCGGGAAAAAGGATGTGTCAAAGGTGTAATGCTCTTTCATGACCTTCATGTTCCATACGGGAATATTTATGAAACTGCCGAGAAGCACTGCGAACAGCAAAAAAATTGCAAGGAGGGGCGGGAAACCCAGTTCCTGAAAAACCTGATTTATCATTCCTACGAAAAGAAGCGTGAGTGTCATCACCAATAACGGCAGGATTATGAAAAGGAATAGTGTGCCGAATGGGGGCTGTATTTTCATTGATTGGCTAACAATTCCGCTATTTAATATTTTGCCAGCTATGCCCAAAATTGAAGAAAATAGTATTATATTATGTGTATTGTGTTCCTGCAATCTCTATTTTGGCAATATTATTTTTATATTATGAAATCAATTGATTTCTTTCAATTTTTCTTTTGACTTGATACCAATAGTAATAATTTCAAGAACTACGATAAAAAGGACCACAATGAAAGCTTCATTATAAAGCTCAGTATGTTTTTGGCAATTAAGTAAAAACCCTAGTCCGATGCCCTCGCCTAGCAATCTCATAAAGTATATCCAGTACTCGCGTAGGAATGCATACTTTAAATCTTCTCCAGGCATTTTATCATATTATCAAATACGACTTTGGTTTAAATATTACTCAACTTGTGCTTTAGCATTAGATATGCTATAAATGTAGTAAGGAGTGCAATAATAGGACCTGCCATTATTATAAACAATCCAGTATCTTTTTCAGTGTTCATTTCATATCCAATACCGATAGCAATTACCATAACAACTATCAATGTTGATAAGGTTTCAAAAACAACTAAACTCTTTAAATTAATACCACTCATGTCCTTCCTCCATACATATGAATATATTAACACTATTTAAGTTTGTGCATCTGCTTTATGCTGCAATCATTTTTAGTAAACAAAGCATTATTTAGGGGAATACTTATGAATCAACAATGTGCTAAGGATATCCTCCATTAAAAGAATAAAAACTCCTGTTATAATAAGCAATAAGCCTATCTCTTTATTTTCAGTCATTTCTAAAAAAATACCTGCTGTTACAAGTGCAATCCCTATGGTGATACTTATAACATCTATAACATTTAATTTTCTTAGGTATTTCACGAGATTAGGCATATTATCCCCTCTCTTTCGTTCTATAATATCCCTTCTATTATTTAATATACCACGTTTTTTTTCATTGTGGCTTGCCGAGTGTGTATCAACTTTTCGAAGGTTGTTGATTGTCCTCATTTTTATCCCACTGCATAATGCTATCAAATTGATAGCATTATGCACATTATATAGTATATCGAAACTCTAGTATTTAAGTGTTTCCCCAAGATGTGTTATAGATAACCTTGCCACTCTATATCAATAATAGCCTCAGGTATTAAATAGTTTTCTTTTATCCATACTCAACAAGTATTCACCATCCATCTATGTCAGATGTTCCATGATGTATCTATGCACGTCCTGGTTTATGGCTATCTCAGAAATGTGGTCTGCATCTCCGTTAGGCCATGCATTTCCTTCTATCATGTAAAAAGGTTTTCCTTTCAGATAGGGGCTTTCGGTGGGTACCAGCCCATCCGATGAATGTGTGGTACCATCTCCGTTAAAATCTACCGGCATTCCCGCTATGAATCCTATGTCGCTACCTACACCGTAATAGTCAACCCGGTCGGTTCCGTTATATCCCATCGCCTCCAGAAATTTGGAGTGGTATATCATATCAGGAATCTGTCCCACCCACGACGGGAAGTAAAGATAGCCTATTATTTTCTGAATGCTTGAATTTATGCCGGGCGGGACTCCATGGCAGGGCGTACCCACGGAAATCAGGTCATCAATCTGTTCTCCATTTATATGAACATCCGGGTCGCCGTCTCCGTGCCACGGATAGCCGTCATCGCCGGGCATCCACGAGTCATTCCAGTAATCGACATCCGCCCCTCCGTGTTCTGCCATGAATCTTGATACAAGGCCACCCATGCTGTGGGCAACAATATCTATAGTCTGGTTGGGAAGGTAGCCATTCCACACCAGGGCCCGCTCTATTTTTTCGCTCACTTTTGCGGCTATCCATGGTATGTGGTGATCCTGCCAGCCAGGTTCATATGTAAGAAATTGTATGCCCGATTTGCTCACATCGAAATCAAGCAGTTTAAATCCCTTTTGTTGCAGTTCCTGGCTGAGATTCCACCATGTATAATTTAAGAGCCAGTTCGTTGTTGAGCCAATCCACCCGTGAATTAGTACCACCGGAAAATCTCCCGGTTTTTCGGGGTCAACAGTCATATTTATTAACTGGCTGCATTCCATATAGTCAATGTCACCCGATAAATTTTGTTCGAGTTTTGCAGAGCAAATTATGTCCATGGTGTTGTTTATATCTGATAGGAAAAATGGAATTTTCAGTTTGCCGGCATAGTTTGTCATGCCTTTTTTTTCCTCCAATTTTTCGAGCGAATTGTTATTCTCCTTCCCGAAGAATGTCCATTTTACCGTTTTATTTGCAAGGGGCTGCCATTTTCGGTCAGTGTATTCCATCAATGTCGCCTCAATTATGGATATTTCCCCTGCTATCATATTCCTTTTGCTGCAAGAAAGTGACAGCATGGTTTCGTATAGCACCGGCTGGGCAGTCCCGTTTATCTCAGTTGAATATTCGTTTCCCTGCCAGGAAGCCCTTGCTGTTATCTTTACTGTATGATTCATCACATCAACATCGTCCGGGGCATGGTATATTGCAGAGAGCATGCCGGATGCATTTGTGGCAGATGAATTTGTGCCATGAGGATATGTTATTTTTCCCGTATCTCCGGCGGCAGTTATCTCCCATTCCACATCTGCGGCAATCGGATAATTTTTCTCGGATTTTAACAGAATATTAAGGGATATGGATTCGCCTTCATGTATTGTAAACTTTTTCGGGTATCCCTCAAGCACAGCGGATGGATTTTCATTTTCGTTTCTGTCCTCCGCCCAGTTGTACAAGAGAATTGATGAAATAAATATGATAATCAGCAATGCAGTTATGAGAATTTTGTTTTTTATCTCCATCGCTTTGTAATCGTCTACATTTTATTATAATTTATGTGTTACACATCTATGTTTTATTGTCAGATAACAAAAACATCCACCATATCCTTCGATATTTTTCCTTTATCACTGTAAGCATACACCTCCGCTGTATGGAATCCTGGAGATGTATGCATGTCCCAGGAGAAAGGTGCTTCGTTATCCACATGCTGCTTTTCACCATCAACATAAAACTCTGTTCTCTCTGTATTTGTTGCATTTACTCTTATGGTTGTATGTCCGAAAACCCTTGGTATGCCAACCTCAAATACCACCCTGCCGAATATTGTTGGCATTTCCCTTCCCATAATGTAGGCATGATAGCGCCTCGGTTCCTCGATGTATACTTTTGGCACATCGGGCATGAAGTTTCCGTATGGGCCGTCCATATAGAGCACTCCTGTACCGCCGTAGCAGTGGGGTATGAGCATATCTGCATCGTATGCCATTCGGAACCAGCCGTTCTCGCCCCAGTTCGTGCCCCAGCTGTTTTTCACCAGCCAGCATTGCTGTTCATCATCATAACCGAATAGGGCGACAAGATGGCCGCCTGTCAGCCTGCCCCATCTGTGCTTGTATATGCCGCCGTGATAATGCATGAAATCCTCCCAGATAAATATACATATGACCAGTGGCCCATGTTCAATCAAAGCCCTTTTTATGCTGTCCATATCGTTTTCAACGTATCCCCACTCCGTTATCTTGACGGTTCTGTTCTGCCAATCCGGCAGTGTCATGTTGCACGGTGCATCGGTCTTTCTCTGGGGGTCCGGGAAGCATCCCTCATCCGGAACGCCGTGTTCTACCAAATAGTCGGATGCATGACTGGTGTTCACGCCCCATGCACATGTGCCGCCCGAGCAGAAGAACAGATGTGCCTCTGACAGATCACATCCGAAGTTATATCCGACCTTGTAATGAACCATGGTTTCCAGTGCTGAGCATAGAGCATACGCTTCGCAGCTCGGGCATGGCTCCTGATTTTTTACGGGCGTGGTAAAATCAGTGCCGTTTATATCCCGCCAGCTAAATTTTTCCGGTAGTGGAGAGGGGGCATCCGTGCTTTCTTGCTCTATTGTTTCCCTTCCGAAGAAATTATTTCCCAGCCCAGCCGAGGGTAGAAGTAGAGTCAGAACGATTGCAATAGACACAAAGGATTTTTTCATATATCGTGAATGTCTGCTGGATTTTAATATTTATCTCAGCATTTAAAAAAGCCGTAGCGTGTTGTATGATGATGTATGGGCTTATTGACGAAAATTGGCTTGTATCTACCGCTTTGCCTTTGTTTTGCGGGGGATGTATTGGGGCTTTTAGACGGCTTTTTATTCCTCTCTTTTCCTGTTCCCTTCAGCTTTTCTGCTCGATCTTCACTCAGATTCCGCAGGCGGCGGAGTGAAAGTTCTTGCCGCCAGCTCTTTATCAAGCATGAAAAGTCCGTTCCCTTCCTTTCCTGCAAGCTCTAGTTTTGCTATGATTTCGTTGTCATTTCCTTCTTCCTCTATCTGCTCTGTTACAAACCAGTGAAGGAATATCTGGGTTGCATGGTCATTTTCTTTTATCGCAAGATCCATCAGATCGTTTATTGATTTAGTAATAAACTGCTCGTGTTCCAGAGTTTTTTGAAACATATCCATGGTATCCTTGAATTCGGAGGGTGGTTTCTCAATGGCCTTTAGTTTCACCTTTCCACCCTGGTCGTTGATGTAGCGGTAAATTCTCATGGCATGGTCCATCTCCTCATAATACTGCACCATGAACCAGTTGGCAAACCCGGGAAGACCAATATTCGTGCTGTGTGCCGACATGGACATATATAGATATGCGGAATACATCTCCTTATTGATTTGCTCGTTCAGTGCATCTTCCATTTTTTTATTCAACATCTATTCGCCTCATAACTTTTTGTGGCACAGCCACCAGTCGTAGCACTCTATTTCGCCCTTTTCCTTTGCTTCTTCCCTTTCTTTTATCTGCTCGGTTGTCCCTGCTGGCGGAATTATAACCCTGTCTGCTATGAGCTCGTTGTTGGGCCACTTGTGGGGCAGTGCAACTTTATTCTCGTCGCTTATCTGCAGTGCTTTGAGCGCTCTAAGTATCTCGTCCCAGTCCCTTCCTACTTCAGCCGGATAGTAAACTATTGCCCTGATTGTGCCTTTGCTGTCTACTATGAACACTGCCCTGGCTGTGTTGCTCGCTCCGGAGGGTATCATGCCCAGTGCATCTGCCAGATTACCTCTGTCATCTGCAATTATCGGAAACTCGATTTCCACGCCAAGATTGTCCTTTATCCACTCCGCCCATTTCAGATGTGCAAATACTTGGTCAATGCTCAGTCCTATGACTTCGGCACCCAGCTCCCTGAACTTCTCGAGCCTGATTTGCATACCGTAGAACTCCGTTGTGCATACTGGCGTGAAATCGCCGGGATGGCTGAACAGAACGAACCACTTGCCTTTGAAGGCATCTGGCAATTTCATGTGTCCGTGCGTTGTGTTTACTTCCACTTCCGGGAATTTTTCTCCTATTACTACCATTTTTTTCACCTCTTTATATTTTTATATCTTTGGAATTAATCCAGAGACCATGAACATTGCAATACTCTCTTGCCTCTATTTTATCTGCTTTTATCTCAAACTCTGCTTCTGGCTTGTCGCCGGGTTTCAGGACTTTTCTGTATGCCTTGCCATCGGCAATCACCTGAATCCATTCTATGTAATGCTTTTCTTCCATCGGGTGGTTCTGATTCTGCCCTACTTTCACAACTACTCCATTCTCTGTTTTCTCAATATAGGGCACATGTTTTTCAGTTGAAGCATCTTCACTTTTTCCTTCCATTAGTTTCATTGGCTGTCCGCAGCATACAAGTTCCCCCATTCCGCTGTGCAGCACTTCCACAATATTTCCACATATTTCACATTTATATATCTCCCTTATTTTTGTCATATTTCTCACCTCTTATTTTATATTTCACCTCTCAATAATTTTCAACCCAGAGTTCGTAATAACTCTGAGGGTGCCTGCAGGCAGGGCATGCCTCCGGTGCTTCCTCGCCCTCATGAACATATCCACAGTTGCAGCACTTCCATTTTACCACCTTATCTTTTTTGAACACGCTTTTATTTCTCACATTATCCAGGAGTTTGCGGTATCTACGTTCATGGTATGCTTCAACTTTGGCAATCTCTATGAAACTCCGGGCAATCTCTGGGAAACCTTCTTTCTCTGCCACGTCGGCAAATTCTGGGTAAAGCTTGCCCCATTCCATTTTTTCGCCTTCTGCCGCAGCCAGCAGATTTCCTTCGGTACTTCCTATAACTCCTGCAGGATACGACGCCTTTATTTCCACATCTCCTCCCTCCAAATATTTGAAGAATATCTCGGCGTGCTCCTTCTCGTTGTCAGCCGTCTCCGAGAATATTGCCGATATCTGTTCATAGCCTTCTTTCTTTGCCTTGGATGCAAAGTACGTGTATCGCATCCTTGCCTGCGACTCCCCCGCAAAAGACGCGAGGAGATTTTTTTCCGTTTCAGTTCCTTTTAAATTTTTCATTTTTTCATCTCCTTAAATATTTTTATGCTTTTCATATATTTTATCTGCCAGTTTATCCAGCGTTTTAAAATCATCCTGCTTTGGATGGCCCTTTATTACAACAGGCTCAATAATCTCCACCTTCAGATTTTTTACCATTTCCTTGAGCTGTTCAACCATTTTTCCTCCCCAGCTATATGAGCCGATTATCGAGACAAATTTGGTTTTTGGTCTCAAAGCGTTTGCCAGATATGCTGCGTATATGGCAGAGGGATGCGCCCCGGACAGCACCGTGGGCGAGGCGATAACAATGGTGGCTGCATCAACAAGTGCCATAGCCAGCTCGCCTATGTCTACAACTGTTAAATTAAATGGTTTTACTTCTATGCCTTTTTTCATGAGTGCATCTATGAAATAATTAACCATGGCGGCAGTACTCCCGTGCATGGAAACATATGGCAGAACAACCTCGTTTTTCGCTTCATCGGAAATCCATTCCCTGTATGCATTTATTATGAATTCGGGATTGTCATAGACAGGACCGTGGCTCGGGGCAATTAATTCAATGTCCAGCTCTTCTATTCTGCCCAGATTTTTTCTTATTGCTGTACGGAACGGCATCATTATCTCTGCATAATATCTCTTTGCTGCCTCGTAGACTTTTCTTTCATCTTCAACAAAAAGTTTGCTTGTGGCAAGATGTGAACCTAGGAAATCGCATGTGAACAGAATTTTATCCTCTTTCAGATATGTGAGCATTGTTTCCGGCCAGTGAACCCACGGGGCATGGATGAATTCAAGGGTTTTATTTCCCAGAGACAAGATATCACCGTCATTTACTTCCATAAACCTTTCTTCAGGCACATGGAGCAGATCAACGAGCATTATCTTGCATTTCGGCGTGCAGACAACCTTTGCATCGGGATATTGTTTAAGTACCTCCGGGATTGAACCGGAATGATCCTGCTCCGCATGATGGGCAATGATGTAATCCACTTCTTCCCCCGCTTCTTCTAGGTTGTCCATCAACTCATTTGCTTTGCTCGTGTCCACGGTGTCCATCAGTGCTGTCTTCTCACTCCCTTTTATAAGATAGGAGTTGTAACTGGTGCCGTCGGGAAGCGGAATGAGTTCGTCAAAAAGTTTCCTATCCCAGTCTATTACTCCTGCCGAATATATGTCCGGTTTGATTTTCCTTACATTCATTCTATACCAACACTATATCATCAGCTTCAGATTTTAAAGAATTTTCATTCATGGATTCTTTCTCGAGGCAATCTTTACATAATCCCTTGAAGTATCCGTGCATCTCATCAATTCTATGCCCCATGTCCATAATCTTCCCGGGATAGAGGCGGTCAACGTCCATATCAATTATCACACCGCATTTCTTGCACATAAAATGGTGGTGCGCCGTTGTCTTGAAATCGTATCTTAGTTCATGTCCCGATATGGTCAGTACTTGTATAACATTATGTCTGTTCAGTGTTTTCAGGGTATTGTAGATAGTTGTTTTTGAAAGTGACGGATTATTCTTTTTCAAATCGGAGTATATTTTCTCGGCACTCGGGTGTATTCTGTTTTCATCAAGATACTTCAATACATACATTCTCTGTGGCGTTACCTTCATGTTATTGCTCTTCAGGATGTCTCTATATTTCTCGTAGTTTTCCAAATTCTCACCTTATTGATTGTAGTTGATTTTATTTTGTAATTATTACAATTTGAGATAGAATACAAATGAGATATTTAAGCTTTTGCCCATCATAGGAAAAAATTTTAATTGTTTGGCCGTTAAGAAGTGATTCTTGATGGAAAAGAAGAATTTGGGTTATGTACTGGCATTGGACGAGGGGACATCCAGTGCCAAAGCTTTTGTAATTGACCATTCGGGCTTGATTGCAGGAAAGGGACAGTGTCCATTCAATCAATATTTTCCAAAACCGGGATGGGTTGAACATAGCCCCGAAGAGATATGAGATGCACAGATAAAAGCCATCAAGCAATCCCTGCATGATGCCGCCGTCAATACAAAGCAAATTGCATCCGTTGGGATTGCCAACCAGAGGGAAACTGCAATATTATGGGACATGAAATCGAATCAATCTGTCCACAATGCAATCGTATGGCAGGACAGAAGAACATCTGAAATAATTGATGCTTTATCAGAAGATGAACGGGCATTGATAAAGGGGAAGACCGGTCTTGTTGCCGATTCCTATTTTTCCGCATCAAAGATAAAATGGATGCTCGACATCATTCCGGGATTGAGGAGAAGGGCGGAGCAGGGGGAACAGGCTGCTTTGGGCGCCTATATTTATATAGAGAACAACGGGGCATTGCCTTTTGAATGGAAGCCGGTGAAAAAGGGCAGAAATATTCGGCTGTTGATTCCACATTACATAAGCGGAGAGAATGACGTGAAGGTTTATGCCAGGGTGAGAAAACCGCTGCGAAACGTGACTATAAAATTTCCTGAGATTGCAAGGAAAGACAGCAGGAAGGCGGTGATGCCCGGAGAGATGATAATGACCCGATTGAGAAAACAGGAACTCAACCGGGTTAAAGGGAAGGTTACTATGGAGGCCATAGTATGAAAATGAACAAGAAAAAAAAGAAATAACCTGTATCATGTGCCCGCTCGGATGCAAAATCACGGTAACTACAAGAGGTAATGTTATTCTTGATATCAGTGGAAATGCATGTCGCACCGGTGAGGGATATGCGCGGCAGGAGATATTATCGCCTTCCAGAATCATCATGAGTGTCGTGAGGTGCAGGAGGTGCGATATGCCGACCGTTTCGGTAAAAACGGAAAAGCCAGTCCCGAAAGACCGTATGGAAGATATCATGAGAAGTTTGAGGGATATCGAGGTTGAAGCCCCCGTGAATGCAGGCGACGTTATTGTCGAGAATGTGCTGGGCCTTGGGATTAATATTATTGCAACCAGAAGTGTAAGAAAGAAGAAGTGATATTATGCGTGTGCCTTTATCCAGTCGACTATCGTTTTGTGAATTTCATCGGCCCATTCTGGGTCTTCGAATATTTCGTGATATGCCCCCCTAAATTCCCTCAGCGTTTTATCTTCGATCTTTAACTCCTGCATGAATTCACGTGCTCCCTTTATCGGTGCCAGTACATCTGCCGTTCCATTCAAAATCAGCACGGGTACGGTGATATTTTCAGCTTCTAAATGGGTCTTCTTCATGTGGACAAAAAGGCTTCTTGCAAGTGCGATAGAAATGCGGTCATGCACCAGCGGATCATTGATGTAATTTTCAACGGTTTCTTTATTTCTTGAAAGTGTTTCCGGTTTTATTGTGTTGTTAATCGTCGCAGATGGCATGATTGCACCTAAAAATTTGGCAAGTCCGACGAAATCTTGAGGTATTATCGCCGTGGGCGAGAGCAGGTGCTGAGGCTATCATTCCCTTAATTCTACTGGGGTAAAGTTCGGCATATCTGATGGCTGTGACCCCCCCGAGGCTGTGCCCAAGAATAAATGGTTTTTTGTTAATCTCATCTATTATTTCGTTTATTATGCCAAGGGCATCCTCAACTCTTGCATGCCCCCTCTTTCCATCGCTTTTTCCGTGTCCCGGCCAATCGAAGGTATAGACGGCAAAACCTTCGTCGTTGAGCATTTTGATGAGCCCCTCATATCTTCCGCAGTGCTCTCCAAGCCCGTGCACGGTTATGACCCAATCCTTGCCCTTCCCGAATTTTGTTTTGTATATCATAAAATCAGGAAATATATCTGGAGATAAAACTTAAACTTTGTTCATGTTTTTTCATTTCCCGTTGTGTCGCACGGTGAAATTTCCGTACCTGTACAATAAGCTATTTAAGGCATTCCACCATGTTAATCATGCTCGTTTTCATTCACGGGATGTTATCCAATGCTAGCGTATGGGACCCCGTCATCACTTATTTTAATGAGAGGGGCTTTTCATGCAATGCGGTAAATTTAAAAGAAGGATTGGATTTGAGGAAAACACGTTTTCAGGATTACGTGGATAAAGTAAAGGCAGTGGTAACAGAAGATGATATAGTAATCGGGCATTCAATGGGCGGCTTGGTCGTCCAGAAGGTGGCGGAGGAAGCCGATATAAAGGGCGGCGTTGGCATATGCCCTGCAGCACCAAAGGGAGTCAAGTTTCGTGGTGATATTGTGCTATCCTCTGCCAAGTATGCACTAAAAGTTATCATGGGAAAACCGTTTAAAGAAGATTATCCGTATGTTAAAAAATATATGTTAGTCGGGGTAGGAGAAGAAGAGGCGAGAGCCATCTACAAAAAATTGGAAAAACAATCGGCAATTGTTACGCATGAACTGGGGATGAACAAGATAGCGGTAGATGAAAATAAAGTGAATTGTCCCCTCCTCTTCATTGCAACAAAGAATGATAAGGTATGTGCCCCCGAACTGGTTAAGAGAATTGCAGAAAAATACAATGCAGAATACAGGTTATATAACGGTTGCCATCATTTTTTTTGTAATGACAATTGGCAAGACATAGCAGAGGAAATCCACAAATTTATAACAAAATTATAGGGAATGCCCTTCCATTCTGTTGCAATAATCCGGGCATATTACCCCGCATATCATGTAAAATAATAACCGGCAATTAGCTAAACGAAATCACCTGCAAAGCACCATTTTAAGGCAAAAATGCATTGCTACTTATTAATACAATTAATCTAATAAAAAATAAAAAATAAAAATGTAAAAGGTAAATGAGACGGTGCAAAGTTGATTTGTTCTGAAATTATTCTTTCTTTATACCTTTTATTCTATTACTTCAACATTTACTGCTTTTGGTCCCCTGTCTTCTTCCTTGACATCAAATTTTACTTTTTGTCCAACCATCAATGGTTTATCTCCCTTAACTTCAGACTGGTGGACAAAAATATCTTTTGCCGTTCCTTCTGCTCCAATAAAGCCGTAAGATGTCATCCATCTTTTAACTGTTCCTTCCATTTTTATTACCGTATCCTACATGGCAGACCCTTATATTTAGTTTATGGTGGTATGGTCGTGCCCATTTGCCCGTTTTGGGGGTTTTATCTATCTGTGAAAAACCATAATTAGGTAAATTTGGGATATTGTGGACTTTGTAAGACCATAACTATTAATAATACATTCTGGATTTAAGATTCAAAGTGATATATATGGCAAGGGAAGTAACGGAATTTCTGAATCTGCCTGCGTATACCCGCGACGGGATTTATGTGGGTGATGTAAGAAATGTGGCTTTGAATACGGAAGAGAGAAGAGTAGACAGTTTGATAATCACGAATACTAACTCTGAGTTGGTGGAAAATTCTGCGGACATTGGTGTGCCATACAGGTGGGTGTCGGCAGCCGGGGACATAATAATATTGAGTTATTTCCCCGAGAAAGTATCCGTTGAAGGGGAGGAAGAGGCGGAGGAGGAATAGTCACGGAAAAACATATATATCGAATATCCAATAACAAAATACTTTAGAAATAGAGGTGAAATATGCCGAGAAAAAGTCTTGCTTTAGGAGTGATATTTGGGGTTGTCGTACTTTTATCAAGTTCTGTACTTTCCCCAGTTGCAGATGCATTGGATTGGGGGGCTATGAGTGCTTCTCCTAATGTTACCCCTTATTATATCGACAGATACGGGAGTGGCTCTCTGACGCTTACCGTGAGTTATAGTGCCTTCTTTTTCCAGTACTTTCCGGTGTGGGTGGAGATAAATATTATTAACTGTCCGAGTTGGCTTACTGTTACCCCAGCGCAGAAAAACTTCGTGTTGCAGAAGGCAGAGAGCAAAGCTGTCAAGATAGGTCTGACTCTCAATCAGCAGGATGTTGAGGCAGGCAACATGCAGGTTGTAGAATTTGAGGTTACCGGTAGGATAATTCTGGGTGGAGAACTGAGGCAGGTGGCGACGGGTAAGGCGGATATACAGGTGGGTGTAAATCCATATACCCAGATAACTCTCGAGATTGCAAAGCCAATAGAAAGGACAGCCCCTGACAGGGAATTAACATTTCCTATCACTGTGAAAAACTGGGGGAATGCACAGACAACCGTTACATTAAGCCTGACAGATGACCCCGGAAAATGGAGGTACATAATAAACCCACAGCAGATTATTTTATCTCCTAAAAAATCCGGCGATTCGAATCCGACGGAACAGGTGGCATCACTGACACTTACATCGCCTCACGGAGCCGTCATTTCATACCACAACGACTGGCAGGGAATTGCAATACAGGCAGTGGCAAGAACGGATGGCAAGTATTACATTCTACAGGGTGATCATTTCGAAGTTTCCCAGCAGGATAAGGAGAAAGTTACGATTTTCAATGGTTATGCAACCATGCTTGCAAAGAACAAGGGATTTTATGTTCCGGGTTTCGATTCAATATTGCTCATAGGGGCGCTGGTTTCAATAGTGTTGATGATGAGGCGGAAGAGGCAGTGAACCAACTAACTATATAAACGAAGAACAGATACATTTTTGCATGAGGAAGATGCGTAAAGTTGTATTCCTGTTGTTGGCTATTATATTCTTAATGTTTTCCATGCCTTTACAGGAACCGGCAAGGGCAGGAATTATCCCATGGGATGAATGGTCAAATTTCTGGTGGAACGTGCAGGTAGAGCCGGTGGGTGATTCCACTGCAACTGTAGAGCCTCTGGGACAGTACAAATTTCATTTCAAATTCTGGAACGGGGGAGTTGTAAATAGTCCTTCAAAGATTCCTTTGCGTTATTATCTTAGAATTACCAACATAAGCGGTGAGGGATGGAATGCATATGTAAATCCCACGTTTATTTATCTTGGCCAGGATGAGTCATACAATGCCACTGTATCTGTAACAGCAAGTGTGAAACCATCATATATTGCGAATATAACATGCGAGATTGCAATGCACGTGAAATTAACGGATTTCATAAAATATGGGAGTATAACTTTTCAGGTTCGTTCGCAGCCGTACCGCTGGCTGGGTGTTGATATACCGAACCCTGTTGTGGAAGGGAAGCAGGAGCATGTTTATACGATTCCAATCAATATAGAAAATAACGGAAATTATGATGATGAATATCTTATTTCCGTGCCATATGCCCCGTCTAACTGGTTGTATGCTCTCTCGGAGCAGAAGGTATATCTCTTCCCTGGCGAGAGTGCCCGGGTAAATCTGACATTTTATATTCCTCACGAGAGGCTTTACATCCAGTATGAGAATTATCTAATGCAGGTGAGGGTGCAATCGGTAAATGACCCGGGATACTACATAACAAGGCCTGTTGTCGTGAGTTTGAGCGGCTTACACATGACTGTGGGGCAGCTTGCCGTTTTTGCTTCTATTATGCCGTCTATCACTTTGCTGGTCGCTCTGGGCATTTCATTGACACATTTGAACAATCCCTGTCGTTGCATCCCGAAGCCGTGGAAGGAAAAGCAGGAGAGAGCCCGTCTCTCAAAGCTTGTACAGGGAGATGCATTAAAAGAGAAGAAGATGATGAAAGAGGAATGGAAATCAGCGTTTTACTATTGCAAGGGTGAAGCGGAGAGAAAACGGAAGTTGAAGCACCTCTTGGACAAAAAAGCAAGGAGTCAGAGGGCTCTGGAGAGGGAGATAATCGGGGAGTGGAAAAAAGCCTGGACGATGCCCTACCAGGAATGGAAGAGGCAAACCGAAGAGCTCAGGGATGAATACGAGGTACGGAAGAGGAAACTTCTTTCCGGATGGAGGGAAGTAAATACCAGGATAAAAAGGACTGACAGAGAGATGGGTTGTCAGATTCCACTTATACCGAAGCTCGAGATGCCCCCGTTAAAGATGATTCCCGAGCCCGGCAAATTGCCGAAACCCCGCATACCGAAGTACGAAGTGAACAGCAGGCGACTTAAACTTGTAGGACCTGACAAGATTTTGCTGGAGAGAATCATGATGCCTCTAAAGAGGGGCAAAAATATTGCGAGGATGGAGAGCGATAAGATAAGGAGTATGGGGACTGGACGGAAAGAAAAGTTAAGGCTGGCATTTGCCGCACTGGGTAAAAAATTGGATGTCGAGGTGGCAAGGGCAAATAGTAAAATCAGAATCGAGAGAGAAAGGGCAACGGGAAGCAGAAAAATTATGGAGCAGAGGAGGACGGAGGAGGGAAAAAGGAGGGAGAGGCGTAGGATTGAAGAGGATAAAAGAAAAAGGGAAAAACTGGTGAGAAAGAAGGCAGAATTAAAGAAAAGATTTGGGAAAAAGAAGAATTGAAAATGGGAAATTTCAGATATAAGGAGTTAGGCGAAATTACTGTTAGTTTAAGGAGAAGATAAACATGACTACAAAACCAGTTGTAATTAAGTTCTTTGCTCCTGTCATTGATGTCACAATTAATGCTCTAATGGCTGCTATTGATCAGAAAATGAAGCAAGGGATAACAGATTTTATAATCCTAATTTCATCACCTGGTGGCTCAGTTTTTCACGGTTTAAGCGCATACAATTATTTGAAAGGATTACCTGCCACAATAACTACGCATAATTTCGGTAGTGTGGACTCAATAGGTGTTGTTCTATATTGTGGTGGTTCAAAAAGGCTATCAGTACCTCAGGCAAGATTCTTACTTCATGGTGTTAGTACCAACTTTGAACAGAAGACAAGCTTAGAAGAAAAGCAATTAGAAGAGAGATTGAAAGGATTAAGAATCGACATTGAGAATATCGCAAAAGTAATTGCAGCAAATACGGGTAAAAGCGTGGAAGCCGTGACGGATGCGATGCTTGAACGGACAACATTGAATCCTGAAGAAGCACAATCTTGGGGTCTTGTGAACGAAATTAAATCAGATCTCTTTGAAGCGGGTAGCGAAGTGATTTCGATTCAATTTCAACAACCACAAAAACCGTAACGTTGCCTATCAGTGCATATTCGGCTTTGTTCCTTCGGAAACTTCTCATATCCGTTACACGTTATCCGAAATTGCAACTTTATTGAATAAGGAATAGATTGGTAGGTGGAAGTCCTCCAGCCTCTCAATATTCAATACCTGATGATGTGATGATGAAATAGATGTGTAACTATGCCATGAGACCGTTAATAACTTATATTGCCGTTACATTACATTTCTGATATTATGATAGAGAAGAAGATGCTATCCATACTCGTTCTTTTTGTATTGGTAGTGCCTGTTGGAATTACGACCAATTTTTTCAATGCCGGTGAGGGAAAAGAATCCAGTACTGTCTATGGCGAATTTCATCAAGCGGGTAGTGCATTCGTTCCACCTGACAACATCACCGTGGTGGTGGACGTTATGCGTCTTCGTGCCATGACGCTTTGTGACGACAACCCCGGATTTTATTTCAAGATATTCATAAACGGCGAGAATTCCATGTGGATGGACCAAGTTGTCAATGGCAAGGACATATGGTTTGAGTGGCCCACTGCTGCCGCGACAATCCCGTACGATGTCAATAAAACCGTTATCATACAGATAGAGGTATTGGAAGAACGCAGGGGGCAGGATGCTCAGTGCGATATAAGCAAGGAGAAGGGTCCGTATGAGGGCGGGAAAACCGTTACCCTTTTCTATGATATGAAAAGAGGAGAGTGGACAGGTGACGATTATCTCAAGGATGGAAACGGATACGGCCATTGCTCCGGTTTTGAGGACGGGAGCGAGGACGAGAATGACTGCGAGATATGGTTCGATGTTTATCAATGGGGTGAAGATGGGTGGTGGGGCGATGAAGACCGTTTGACTTACTGGGAAAAAGTCCATGTTTACAAACTAAACGGCTCGGAGAATTATGGTAGAGAGGATTTCAACGGCGACGGCATACCAATGTATTGGGAGGACAAATACGGATTTGACCCGTTTGCCGAAAGCAATGTCTCGCAGCAGGATCCTGACAAGGACGGGTTGACAAATTTCGAAGAGTGTAAAACATCTCAGTGGCTTTCAGACCCGTTTGCCCAAGATGTATTCGTGGAAGTGGATGGCATGCAGGCCAAACATTCATGGCAGGATCCATATATGTTGCCCAAGGAGTCTCAAAATCTGATATGCAATCCGTTTGCCAGGCATAACATCACGCTTCACATAGACGACGGCATCATGTGCGGCGGCGGGGATTTGATTCCGTATGACGACGGTATGAGCAGCAAGGATTTGATGGCTGCCCGGTACAAGTATTTCCTCAATGAAGATGAGAATAACTGGAAAAGGGGAGTTTTCCATTGTGCCATCGTATGTAACCAGATGGAGTGGTACGGCCGACCGGCGGGCGGGAGAATGTTCTACACAGACAGCCATTGTGTTGGCGGGCAGTATGTTCGGAACTGGGCATGGGCATTCTATCTGCAGGGAAGCAGCTATTACAAGGCATTTGCAAGCGTGTTCATGCATGAACTTGGTCACACTCTTGGCTTGCTCGGTTTTGAAGGTATAGACAATGAAAATAGCAGATTTCCATGGTATAAAGAGTACTGGGATTGGGGCACGTACAGAAGCTGTATGAACTACCGCTATGTGTACAAACTGGTAGATTATTCAAGCGGTGATGATGATGACTATGATCAGGATGACTGGGCCGCGCTTGACTTGACCCGCTTCACTGGAGAGGGTTGGTGAGCAGTTTCATGAAGGTGCAAATATTTTCTTTTGTTCTCCTTCTTTTTTTTCTCAGCTCATTCTCTGGCTGCCTGAGTGATAGTGATAGAGATAATGACGGGCTGTACGACAGTGTAGAGGAGAAGGGATGGGATATTGGTGTAACCTATGTAGGTGAAGATTTAAGCAAGGCAGTTCATGTCACGTCCAGTACCCATAAAAAAGATACAGATGGCGATGGGTTGACCGATTATCAGGAGTGGTCATCCTCTGTCGGCGGATGCGTAACAAATCCCAGAGAAAAAGACTCAGATGGCGATGGGTTGACCGATTACGAGGAGATAATAGTATATGGAACAGACCCTCTGCACTGGGCGGATGATATAGACAAGGACAATGTATGGTGGAACGGCGATTATGAGGAGATAGAGTATTACCGGGGCAGGGGAATCGATGATGCCACTATAAGGCAATTTTTAAACAATTCGGATGTTGACGGAGACGGTATCAAAGACGGGAATGACATCGATCCTCTTAGCGACCTTGAAGTCAGGATAACAATAGAAGGTGTAAAAGTAACCTCTGATATGGATGATAATGATGATCTGCTAGAAACAGTCTTTGACATTGTAACGGACGGGGAATCGAACTCCTCGACAATGATATATGTCCCTGTGGGGGTTAACTATTCTGTAAATATGAGTTTTAATGTCGATTTGAATGATATGGGCATTCCCGGGGAGTACAACAACAGCATATCCCTTGATGTCATAGATGAAGATAAGGGTCTGGAACGCAAGCCGCTGGACGTAGATGGTTTTCCCGGCATGGACGTGGTAAAAATTGTCCCTTCAGGCGGGTATGCAAGAAATGATTTCAACATCAACTCGGACTGCAGGCATTATCATTTGAGTGGTACGGACGGTGAGATTTGGTTCAGCATAGAAGATGTCAGCACCCCGTGGTCTTAAATTGTCTTAAACTATTTAATCTTCGGTGACCTGCTTTAGAACAAAATTCATCTTATAAAATCCAAGCGAGAAAACCCAGACCTTTAGGTCTGGGATGAATCGCCTGGAAAATTATAAAACGCCGATAGGCGTTTTCTTCCCCTTGAGGGGAAAGCCACGCAATTTATTGCGTGGAAGGGGTGACCCGGTCAAGAATTTTTTATCCGGTTTCCATGAGGTTCTAAGTGGCATTATTCATTTTCTATCTTTTTTTTATTAACTCATCAACTCCTTCAGTTTTCCTTCCTCGATTGCCGTCTTTATCTCCATGGATATCCTCCTTCCGGTGGAAACTCGCCTTCTCCATAACGTATTGCCGTATGGGTGCCCCACGGACATGTGGACATTCGTTCCGCCGCCTATGCGTGGCGCCACGTCATAAATGTAAAAGTGCAGGTCTTTATCGAGACACGTCTGGAGGCAGAATGGTCCAATTACACCGTAGTCATAGTGTTTCTGCGTTGCCTTCACGTATCTCTCCCCGAGTTCAAATACCTTTTCAAGCTGTGATTCCCTGAGCGTTGCGGAGTTGTGGCCGCACACCGTGTATTCAGGAATCTGTTGTTTCTCGGGCAGGCTCAACTGTTGCTGGGCAGGAAGGCGGACATGCCCGTCCAAGCTGCTCTCGAATCTCCAGTCAATTCCAAGTAGTTCGAGTTCTTTGCTTATGGGGGAGTAGAAGAAATCGAAATTGAATACTGGCCCTATGATATATCTCTCTATCCTGCCTCTTTCCAGATCTTCCTCGGTTATCACCCCCTGCTGGAGCAGTTGTCCAGATTTTTCCATGTATTCGCTGTATGACGAGCAGGTGAAGAAGCCCCGCTCCAGTTTTTTTACCGCATGATGGAGCTTGACTATGCACAACTCATCTATATTTCTTGGGTCATCTATCTTTTCCGGGAAGGGCATTCCCTCTCTCTCCAAGAGCCAGTAGTAATCTCTCTCCTCCGTCCTCTCCTCGGTGCGCAGTAAATTCCTGGAGCCGAACATGGGCACACGAAAATTTTCCTCTATCTCATCAAGTTTGCAATACGATGTGAATGACCGGTTTGGAATAAAAATCACATTTTCCTCAATCAGCCTTTCCTGATTTTTCTCAAGCAAAATCTCGTTGAATTTTTCAAACACCCATGTTTCATCGACGCATCCCCTCCATACCGTCCCGTCCTTCCTGTGGGCTTTGAAATATTGCGAATATGTTTTCTCCCTGCCTTTCTGGCATACAGCAAGTGTTTTAAATCCCTCGTCAACAGCCCCGTCAAAGGTGTCGAGAGCGGAGTGGGACGCCACAGCCCCTATTTTTATGTTGTCAGTGTCATATTCATCAAGCGTCTCCAATATCTTGCTTCTATCAATCATTTTATCGCCAATAGTGAATGCCAGACGGGTTTTTAAATTATGCAACCTGCCTCACACTTGCAACCGGATAGAGTGCTGCCATCATCACACCGAGAACAACAAGTGCAATACCGACCCCGTATAAATCGGCTGTATATCCTATCAATGGGGCAAGTATGGCAGCAACAAGAGTTTTCATCAGCGATTCAATACTCAGTCCCGAAGCCATAGTCTCGCTGGATATCCGGTTGCTTATGTAGCTCACATTCATCGGTCTGCGGACATTTTTGAGCAAATACAATGCAATAAAAAGGGATATCAATACCATGATAATGAAGTTAATTCCCGTTCGTTCCATGGCTAAAAGAAAAATTCCCGTCATAGATGTGATTAGTATCCCTCCGGCGAGCGTTGCATTTATGGCAAGGGATAGATTGCCTGTTCTCTTAATCAGCTTGTAGGAATTCTTCGATGCAAGGCTGGTGAGCAGATATATGAAGAAATATGTTATGCCCACCACGACTGCAGTTCTTTCTTTCCCGGTCAGAAAGAGCATCACCGGCAGGGAAATTGCAAATGACTTGAGTATCGGCTGGAGATAATTTTTGGATACCTCGAAGGACCCATCGAAAAGTGACGAATTTGCCATGCCCCTCAGGGCATTCCTGTTTCTTAACATCCCGGCAAATGCCTTCAGCGTTCCACGCATCTGTTTGCCCATGCCAGTCCTGTTCCTGTTATGCATCCCGTCCAGTTCTGCTGGGTAAGTCCCGACATTCAATATGTCTATGCCATAAGGAATTATCGCTATGAGAAAAATTATTGCATAGTTTCCGGTGTGGAACACTATGGCTGCGGCTATGAGAGAGTTGACGGCGGAACCGAATTGGGATGCTGCCCTTGTATGTCCATAGTATTCCACTTTTTTACCCTGCATGCTGTTTATCTGGAGATATTCCATTATCATTGCTTTGTGCGTTCCCGTCCTGAAAGCGTCTCCGAGTGCATAAAGAATCATTGCCATGGCAAAGATGTAGAAGTCCCTGAAGATGAAGAATAGGGCAAATGACATGATGTATGACAAAAAAGACATAACCATGGACCTTTTCCTTCCGAATGAGTCGGCATATATTCCGGTAGGTAGTTCAAGAACGGTCGTGGACATCATGCGTATTGATATAAGAACGCCTATCATGGCATAGGAAAGGCCGATTGATAGGAAGTAAAGAATGATGAAGGGTTCGTAAAATTTGAGGTTTTTTAGGAAACCGTACAAAGCAAATCTGTAGAACATGCGGTCACGGTATATTTCGTTCACAACAATGAATGACTTTTAGGATATATAGAAATGTCCGATGTACAAAAAGTTGGGAGGCGGGTTCTCCATATTGGGATAAAAAATTAATCAAAATGGAGAACCCAATTAGTAAAGCAATTCCGATATATATTGTTTACGCTATGATGCGGTTATCATGTTTTTTTGAGAATACTAAATAATATTCCGCAAGTTTTAAATTTAGCAGATTGTTAGCAAAGTGGTAAAATGAGCAAACCTATAGGTGTCAGAATCGATGAAAGACAGGAGGAGGTATGGCAAACTTTCAAAAATTTCGTCGAAAAAAAATATGGGAAGAAACATACCGTCCTTGGAAATGAACTGATAAAGGCATTGCAGATATATCTTGAACTGAACGTAAAATCGGAGAGAAAAAAACTCGGTAGGGTGGAAACGCAGTTCATCACCCAGAGGGCAGGGGATATCGAGATAAAATCAATAAGGGAGACTTCATACGATTTGCTTAATTCCATGATGGCAGCGAGGGGATATATCGGCAACCTCGAATCTACCTATCTGGAGAGGGGCAAGCCAATTCCCGTTGAAGAGTGGGGAAAAATAAACAAAGTAAAGCAGCAGCTGTCGCATGCACAGGCAATTCTCCAAGAGAGAATAGAAAACATAGGTTAAATTGAAAAAACTCGGTTTTATTGTAAACCCGATTGCAGGTATGGGCGGATGTGTTGGTTTGAAGGGCACCGATGGCGTGGTGGAGGAGGCAGTAAGGAGAGGGGCAAAGCCCGTGGCTCCTGAAAGGGCAAATTTTTTTTTATCGTGTCTCAGAAAAGATTTCGAGATTTATACATGTTCGTTTCCCATGGGCAAGGATGTTTTGAAAGAATGTAATATGAACGCATCGGTTGTCTGTACGCCTTCTTCACCCACAACGGCGGATGATACAAAAAATGCGGTTGCAAATATGAAGCACGTTGATCTAATTCTATTTGTCGGGGGTGACGGTACTGCAAGGGATGTTATGGAAACGGTTGGCACAGACATGCCTGTACTCGGCATACCATCCGGCGTGAAAATGTACTCTGCTGTCTTTGCCCAGACCCCCCGCCACGCCGCCGAGATAGTGAATGAGTTTGCGGATGGTTTGCCGCTGGAGGAAAGGGAGGTTGTGGATATAGACGAGGAGTTATTCAGGAAGGGTAAACTTGGTGTGTCCGTGAAGGGATATTGCCTCACGCCCGTGCATGAAAGGGTGCAATCGTCAAAGGGATTTTTTTCGGGAGGGACAGCGGCAAAGAAAATTATTGCTATGCACGTTGCTGAAAAAATGGATGAAGAAACGATATGCATCATCGGCGGCGGTAGCACAACATGGGAGTTGAAGAAAGCCATCGGGATAGACGGTTCGATTCTAGGCGTGGATGTGGTAAGGGGAAATAAATTGCTGTGCAGGGATGCGGCGGAGGCGGATATTAAGAAATTGCTGTGCGGGAGAAATAGAATTATTGTTAGCCCCCTCGGCGGATATGGATTTATATTCGGCAGGGGGAACGAGCAGATAAGCCCCGAAATATTGAGTGCCGTAGGAAAAGAAAATATAGTTGTTATCTCTACACCGGAAAAACTGGCGACTCTTCGTTCCCTCAAAGTCGATACGGGAGATGATGCCCTGGATAGAAATTTAAAGGGATATATCAGGGTTATTACGGGATACGGAGAAAGCAAGTTGATGCGGGTAGAATAAATTTATCTGCCCTAAACTGCATTTTAATTTGTTTATGACACAATTAAAGTAATTTGAACAATAACATATGACGTATGACGCATTAACTGCCATATTTGTCGGGCTTGGCAAAAAGCAATACCCAGAATGGGTCTCTATCTCTGAGGGGCGGAATGCCCCTATTATTTTTCATTTGTTGAGTTTTGAAGGTGCCGTAAGCTAGGTATTATTGATGATTTGAGTGAATCGGAATAAAATGATACTGAGCATAAAGTGCACACAAATCTCTTACATCCATTCCATGACCCTCATATCAAAAGAAATACTTGCTACATGTTAGCGTGGTAATGTAAACCAAACTATTAAATATTATTTTTTTATTTTCTTTATTGGTTGGGAGAAGTGAAGCCGTGGTTTAGTTAGTAGTAGTCTGGCTTTTTCTGGCAAAATATACAAAAAAGAGGAGGAGAAAAAAATGAAAAAGATAGGCAAGATTATGATGTGTCTGCTGGTAGCAGCAGTTTTTGTGGTGCCTCTTATACCACTGGAAAATATGGTGGAAGCTAATAATAGTACAGATTATAAATTGTTAATAATCGGTCCAGACGAATTCGCAGATGAAATGATTATGTTAAGGGATCATAAGGATTCCATTGGTATACCAGCCCTAGTGGTTGGCTTGAAACAAATAGATACTATGTGGGGTAATGCTGGTGTTGATGAACCTGAGCAAATTAAAAAATGTATTGAACATTATGAGAAAGAATTTGACATTGAATATGTTTTGCTAGTCGGTGATTGTGATAAATTCCCTGTGAGATATACTGCCAGCTGCGTTGACTATGCTGATGAACCCGTTGAAATTTTATTTGCAAATACTGATTTGTATTACGCTGATTTATATTATGATTCATGGCTCAAACTTTTTGATGATTGGAATTCCAGGAAACAAGGTATTCACATGCAATATTTTGGTGAAGTTTATAAAAAAGATCCAATAAATTATGATAACTTTGATGGGTTTCCCGATATTGCCGTGGGCAGAATTCCTGCATCAACAGCCAATGAAGTAGAAACATACGTAAAGAAAGTTATCAACTATGAGCTTAATTATCCCACCAGCAAAAACGTGTTTATAGCCGAAAAGGATGGAGTTGAATCAACTCAGGAAAGCCTTGACCATGCAAAGGATTTGGCAGAACATTTTAAAAAGAATGGTTTCCTCCCAGAAGTTTACTACTTCGGCGAATTAGAAAAATACAATACTGCTGATAAAATTGTGGCATCAAATCAAAGGGCTCCTTTGATTAATGGTTATCTATCTATGTCCCTGTTTGCGAGTTTTTGGGGACACGCTTCACCAACAGGATGGAGTTGGTATGATCATCCAGATCTAAACACGCTGAGCAATAAAGATAATTTACCCATCATATTTTCTAATGGATGTGACATAGCTCGATTTGCCCCAAAAGAAGGGGAGCCATATATAGGTATTAATGGAGACGAATGGTGGAGAACTGGTCAGCTTGTGATGTATTATGATTATGATGATCATTCGAATTTGATTACCATACATAGTGATGAAAAATATGATAGCACAAAAACTACAGAAATACGATTAGCACAAGGGGATATAGTTGACTCGAATGACAACCAGCAAGAAGCAGTATATGTTGTTGAGACATACGAGGAAGATATACATAAAGTGGCATTAATGGTTTACCATCATGGATCAAAATTCGAACGCCAAGGTTTTTATCTTAAAAGATTTGAAAATGCATATAATCCAGATGTTGCCACTGGTAATTTTGATACTGATCCAGAAGATGAGGTTGCTGTTACTTATGAATATGGTAACGGAAACGTCATCATTTCGTTTTATGATTTAGTTGATGCATATGCTAAAACAACTGGGAAAAAGTATCAAACATTTAGTTGTGTTGGATCCATATTGTTAAATGATTGTTCACATCCACGTGTTACCACAGGGGATTTTACCTCAGATTCTTCTCAGGATGAACTTGTTGTTTCGGTGATAGATGGTAATGGAAAGCTTGCTATCTTTACATATGAAATTAATAAGGTTCATGGGATTGAGTATGCATATCGTCGGATAAGTGATATCAGACTTGATATTACATGGAGAGAATATCTTCCTGAAGATACTTTTGTTCCAATGGTTGCAGCAGGAAATCTAGATTCTGGAGACCCTAAAGATGAAATAGTTACAACCTTTATTGATGAACAGGAGAGATTAGCTGTTCTCGCATTCGATTTCCTGGGGCCCAATAATATAGTTAGAATTGGCGATATTCGACTTGAAGATGCACAGAATGCCGATGTTACAATGGGAGATTTTAATAATGATCAAGTTGATGACATTGTGGTAACCTTCGAAGATGGACTTGGGAGGGTAGGTATTCACGTATATAATTATAATAATGCACAACCCTCAATTGATAAAAGGTTACAAGAAAGTGGTGATGTTCGACTCAATGATGCCTCCAATCCAACGGTTTCCGTGGGTAATTTCGATTCAGATTCCTCTAAAGAAATAGCTGTTTTTATGATAGATGGCTCGACTCAGGGTGCTGTTTTTGTGTACGACTATGTTGGAATAAATAATCTTAAACGGTTAAGTTCTTTTAGGGAAAAGCAGACAATAAACCCTTTTATACCCTTGGATATTGTGTGCGGTAATTTTGATCATGAAATAAATATCGATGAAATTGTTACCTATTTTTATCGTTCTGCACATATTCTACCAAATCCTCCTGTTTCTGTTCAGCCTTCAAAATTTGATGTTGAATCAATGGCGGAAGATTTTCTTGTCAAAAGCAATAATGGGGCAATAGTATTTATAGGCTCTAACACGGGCGCTCAAGAATACGCTACAGACCTTGGCGATCTTTTTTTTGAGGCCTACCTTGACAAAGCCATCGATGTTGTTGGCGATATGTGGAATTATGCGGTTGCTGAGTACTATAAGGTCCACGATCCTGCAACTATTAAACAGGTAGAAAATTGTTTGGAAGATCCTAATAAAGTATGTTATTATAAATGTACTGAGTTATATCAACCAGCGAAATTACATTTTTTTGGTGATCCATCGATAGTGGTGGGGGGATTAACGCAAAATTCTGGATCAACGCAAAATACCGAATTATTTATAACTCATGATACAACAATGGCTCCTATTGAATACAACAACGTTACCATAAAAATAATGAATTCTGATATTGTTTTAGATTGCAATGGTGCAACAATTCAGGGAAGAGGCACAGGCTCTGCAATTGAAATATCAAAGGGAATTAATGATGTTACAATCAAGAATGGCATCATAAAGAATTATAATTACGGAATTCATTGTTCTTCCAATAACAACAAAATACTGAATAATCTTATTACCTCAAACAAATATGGTCTCAACCTCAATAGCTGTGAAGCAAATAAAATTGAGAATAACTCTGTGACTTATAATGAGTATGGTATGGGTCTATATGATTCTTCAGGTAATTCAATGGTAAACAACATATTGGCTGATAATACCGAAGAAGACATATATTTATCTAATTCTCCAGATAACACCATATTTAATAATGCTCAATATAAATCGCCGATAGCGAGCTTTGAGTATTCGCCGAAATCGCCAGTTGAAGTCAACACAACGGTGTTCTTTACTGATACATCTGTTGATACTGATGGGATTATCGAAGATTGCACATGGTATTTTGAGGATGGGACGGTCGTCTATGAAACGGCAACTAGTTATACTTTTACCGAGGCTGGGGAACATTCTGTAACTGTTACGGTTACTGATGATGACGGAGCAACAGCTAGGTATACTGCAACAATCGAGGTGACGAAGGAAGATGTAGATGATAATACGCCCGGGTTTACACTCTTGCTGTGTATTGCAGCAATTTTCATCATTATACAGCAAAAGAAGAAGGGAGGTAAAAAATGAAAATTAAAAGAATCAAAGACAAATCCGTGCTAATAAAGAAAAAACTGCCGAATGTTATTATCTTTTTTTTGTTGCTTTGCTCCGTATGTACTATTTCGGGGTGCCTTGAAACTACAACGGAGATTGTGAACATCATGGAGCTTAAAGGCCCTGATTGGCAAGACTATATCGATAAAGAAGTTACTGTTGAAGGTATTTTCGTTAAAGACCCTCTTCCTATGTTGGTAACTACTCTGGATATAATGAAGACCAATCTCGAATTGCCTGACGAACACTTCATACGTTTATCGGGTGTACCAATTCAAGAAATAACACCAGAAAAGTATGGGGGCAGAGAACTGCGAGTTAAAGGTGTGATTAAGGTAATTGGTAACGATAATGATACCCACGTTAATTTAACAAAGTCATTAATGGGATTAGACGTTGTTTCGTTTGAGTCCATCAGACTAGTGGACGAATATAATCCGGAGATACAGTCAATTGAAATACATCCTGATTCTCATTTTTCTCAGGCAGATAGATATGCCATACTATTTAGCGGTGGTGGAAAGCACACTTCAAATCATGTACGGTACTGGAATGATTTAAAATTTATGTATAGTACGTTGGTAAATGAATATAAGTACTCAGAAGATTTGATAGTGGTTCTCTATGCTGATGGGACTGGCCGCGATAGTCAAATTCCGGTACATTATGCAGCAACACAAACAAATCTAGAAACTGTTTTTGGGTTACTACGGGAAAGTTCAACGACTGAAGATCAAATATTTTTTTATACAACGGACCATGGGGGCGGGTTCTGTAAGAATGGAATAATTAGCATGGGCAAAGTATACTATATATGTGGCGGTCGCCATGATTCAGATGGGGATGAAGGAATAACGGACACTATTTCCGAATCAGCATATAATCTAGATCTCAATGATGACGGATTAATTTCGGGTAGTGTTTCCTGGGATGAAGAACTACGCAGTTGGGGGGGCCACATTATCGATGATTCTTTTGACGGTATGCTTGCCAATTTAAACTATAATAAAATGATTATTGTTATGGAGCAGTGTTTCAGCGGAGGTCTTATTGCTGATATGGCACGGAGTGGTAATAACAGAATCATCATGTCGGCTGCTGGTGAATACGAGCCATCGGAGGCAATGCCACCAGATTATAACTACAACGAGTTCGTCTACTATTTTACTTGTGCCGTTAATAGAGAAACACCTGCTGGATTATCGGTAAACGCTGATTATGACGGCGATGGTGACATTTCAATGGTTGAGGCTTTCAACTATGCGAGAAACCATAACACGCGTTCAGAGACACCATGGTACGAGGATAGCGGTGATGGTGTTCCCCATTCTGGAGAAATGCCATCTCAGGGTGAAGGACTCTTAGGAAGCGATACAACATTGTAATGACAACTATCTATTTGCTTGGTTACATTTAACTAACCTGTTATAACCTGTGTTGATTCCAACTATGTTCATGTGTGTAGTATAGCTTAGCTATTTGGAAAGGTAGCAATCAACTATATTTTTATAGTAATATCTGATATATCTTGAGCGCTGTCAGGAGGTGTAAAATATGGATAAAGAAAAAAATAATGTAGGTTTTGTGAAAATGTTGGCAATAGCAGCAGTTATAATAAGCCTAATTGCTCTTGCTGTTGGGGGGTACGCTACGACCGGCGAAGGTTTGCAAGGCCCAGCTGGACCACAGGGACCGCAGGGCGAAATGGGACCTGCACCCGAGCATGAATGGTCGGGCAGCCAACTTCGCTTCAAAAACCCTGACGGAACTTGGGGGACATTTACAGAACTTATTGGGCCACAAGGACCGCAAGGTGAGCAAGGTCCACAGGGTCCAGCGGGGGAAGGGGATGGTCATTCACTTGATGCAGTTGATGGCTCTCATTTGGATGTGGTTTATGTCAATAATCAGGGCAATGTCGGGATTGGAACAATGAGCCCAAGTGCAGAGCTTGACATAACTGGAGATGCCCAGGTAAGCGGCGACTACAAATATACAACGGCGAAAACCTACTATCTGAATATCCCACCAATTGCCTTTCATGCTACTGATAGAAATATTAATGTTGATGATGAAAGTTTCGATCTACAGTGGGAATATAATGGATACATTCGTGGCGATGGTTCCAGCTCTAGTCCTTTTGATGTGGAACTTTGGAGCCCCGTTTACTTACCGGATGGTGCCACTATAACAAATGTAACAATCTATTATCAAGATTACGATGCTAGTTACAGTTTGGAAATACGTATGACATTATATGCAAGGATTCATTCTGATATGGGTCATAGGGCAATTGTGGATATTGGACCTATTATCACGGGGCTTGCGCCTGGCTTGGAAAAATCCCATAATAATACACCAAGCCAGGAATATAATAAAATAAACAACCAACTCTATCACTATTACATCCGGCTGTATTTCGAGGCGGGTGATATTAACAACGACGGCTTAGCATTCAACGGCTGTCTCATCGAATATACCATGGACACCATCGCACCCTAACAATGCATATCTCTCTTTTCCCTGTTTTCACAGGTTGTAGCATAGGGTAGGATTTTATGTTATCCATGGTGTTATTTAGTCCTAATACCCTACAGCTTTTTTCTGGCATGATATATGCATTAACCTACTACTCCGGCATTTCCAAAACCATGAAGGAAAAATCACCTGTATCAGTCGTGAGCTTGTTTCCAACTGAATCATAGAGAGCTATCCCCAGAAGATCGCCGTGACTTCCGTAACAACCATAGCCGTCATCCATAGTAGTTATCAACTTGATTTTTCATATCATATGCAAAACTTTTTGCATTTTCAAAATATCTCTCTGGTTGGGTCTGCTCTCCTCCGCCTTGCAGAATGGTCTTACCTTTATCACCGCGTTATAATATGCCTTCAGTCCCCTGCAGTTAAAGCTTCCAAGTATGGAGAAACCTTTTTCTGTCAATCGTTTGGTCAATGCTTTGTCGAAGTTATTAATCAGTGGAAGTTTTTTGCTTCTGCTTGTGGAAAAAATAAATGTCTTCATTTCTTTAGCATCCAGACCGTCAACGAATTTCAGCAGACTTTTATGGTGCTTACCGTAATATATTCCCGAGCCGAAACCTATCAAATCATAATCCTTAATATCACCCGGGCTTTTCTCACTTGTTTTGTGAATCTCTGCATAAAGTGTTTCTGACATCGCCCTTGCAATTTTCTAGGTATTTCCATGATGCACGGGCATATAAAACAATCATGGTCTGAGTACAATATGTTTTCTGTTTTTCCCTTTATTCACTTCTTCGATTATTTCATCTATCTTGCCCTGTATAATGCCAACGGCATCTATTATTGAATCTGTTCTGACAATAACACATGCAAATTTATTCAGCATTCTTGTGATGTTTGGCCCAAATCTTCTGCCTGCAAGAACATCAACCTCGTACAGAGAATTGGCAGTGGCTCTGGCTTTTTTTGGATCGCCCCCTTTTATTGACTCGTTCTCCTCAATTTTTACGTTTTCCCTTTCTTCTATCATTTCCGCCTTTCCATTGTGGAATCTGTAGATATGGAAAAACTTTGCAGAGCCAAAGTGGTCATCTTTAAGATCATTTCCATTGTCGGTACCAAATGCAATAATCAACGTTTTATCTTTCCGAAAGTTTAGCACAACTCCATCTTCATAATTTCCATCGTGCATAAGTCTTTTAAGGTATTTCCTCTCAAAATGGAAATTAGAATTTTTTATCTCCTCCACGATATCCTCAACACCCATATCCGATAGATTCCATAAGGGCTGGTCTGATCTATTATGTTTTGGATAAACCGAGAGGATACCACCAATTTTTAAAATCCTGCAGATTTCCTTGTACAGTTCTTTTCTTTGTTTTCTGTCCATGTAATGCAAAATGTCGTAAAGCAGGACAGCGTCAATAGATTTGTTTTCCAGATTTATTTTTAAATCTTCCGATATTTCTAATGAAACTATATTCTCCAACCCTTTTGATTCTGCTGTCTTTAACAATTCGTTTATTGAGTTTCTGTCTCTGTCTGCAGCGTAAACCTTGCCTTCTTTTCCGGTCACTCTGGCAGCAGGGATTGTATATGTACCATTTCCACACCCAAAATCCAGTACACTCTGTCTTTCTTTAATTCCTATTTCCCTCAAAAATTTCTTTCCATCCTCTCTCAACCATTTTTTACTGTTTTCTTTCATGGTCTTTTAATTTACTTTGTCTCGGGATTAGACTTTCTTCTCTATGACCCTGCCGAGTCTTTTTATTCCCTCGGTTATATTTTCGTCTGATGGGTTTGAGAAATTCAGGCGCATTGAGTTCGAGCCGCCGCCGTCGACATAAAAAGCTCTCCCGTGCACGTATGCCACCTTCTCTTTCAGGGCGTCCTGGAACATTTCCTTGGTGTCGATATGCTCCGGCAGTGTTGCCCACAAAAACATTCCGCCGTGCGGATGCGTCCACTTGCATCCTTCCGGGAAGTACTGTTCAAGGGCATCAAGCATGAGATCGCGTTTCCTCTTGTACATCTCTATTATGCGCGGGATATGTCGATCCATGAACCCATCTCTTATGAAACGGTAGGCAATTGACTGGGTGAACGTCGGGGTGCACAAATCCACCGACTGCTTTGCAATAATCATCTTCTCCGTCACTGCTTTCGGGGCAACGACATATGCAAGACGGAAGCCTGGGGCAAGAATCTTGGAGAATGTACCGAGGTATACGACGTTTTCATCATATGTCTTTATTGCTTTAATCGGTTTTCCATCGAAACGGAGCTTGCCATATGGATCGTCTTCAATGAGGATAATCTCATATTTCCCTGCGATTTCCGCAATTCTTTTTCTCCTCTCCTCGGGCATAACCACCCCTGCAGGGTTTTGAAATGTCGGTATGGTATAGATAATCTTTAATCTTTCTCCGTTTCTCTTGCTTTCCTTTATTTTTTCTTCCAGTTTATCCACGTCCATGCCGTTGTCATCCAATGGAATTCCAACCATTTTTGCCATGTATGAATGGAAGGCGTTTATTCCGCCGAGATAGGTGGGCAGCCCGAGAAATACCGTATCCCCTTCATTCAGGAAAATGCGACCTATCAAATCCAGTGCCTGCTGCGAGCCGACGGTAATGAGGACATTATCAGTATCTGCTTTGATACCGTCCTTTTTGACCATGGAAACTATTTCGTCTATCAGCTTTCTCCGGCCCGGGGTTGTTCCATACTGAAGGGCAATTTCTCCCTCCTCTCTGAGCATATCCTTCACAATTTTTTCAATGTCTTGTATCGGAAATGCACCAGGATTGGGCAGGCCGCCGCCGAAGGATATCACTCCAGGTATCTGTGAAACTTCCAGCAATTTTCTTATCTCGGAAGACCTCATCTTTCTTACAATATCAGAGTATAATCCTGTAATATTCATCGCATGGTAAATGCATGTTTTCCTTAAAGTTATTGCCTGACTATTGACAGCATTTATCATTCGTATATATGGCATCCATTATCTGATTTGATTCCTCAATCGTCAAATGTCGTTTTCTGAAGGGGCAAAATTAATTTAGCCGGTATTTCGGGATTAGGAAATATAATCACTCCCACCTTATCGTCTTCCTTGGTCTTTTCTACATATGCAACAGCATTTATTTTATGATTGAACAGAATATAGGTATTTTGAGGTGGGGCTGGTATGATTACACCTTTTTAATTTTAAACTCGCCATATCCCATGGGTGTAAATTCTAGATAATATCCTTCCTTTATATCGTGGAGTGAATGCTTTGAAAAACCCTCATTTCGCTAAATTCAGCGAAAAATCTTCTCTGTTGGATTGAGGAATTTTTTATTCATTTGCCACTTTTTCAAAGCGTTCAAAGCCCAAGCTGGCGTAATGTTTATATACCGCCTCTTGTATATACATTTCCCACAAAAATCCCACGAGATGAAGAAATGATTTCACTAGTAAGGTTGGACACTAGAGGACGGCTGGTAATACCTACTGAATTCCGAGAAATCCTCGGTCTTAAAGAAGGGGATGAAGTATTAATCAGCCTAGACACAAAAACAGATACAATAACAATTAGTCCGATTTATGAGGGACCAGATCGTCTGATAAAAATGGAAATTGAATTTGGTGATACGCCAGGGTGTTTGGCAAAAATCTCAAAGAAAATTGCTGACATGAAAATCGATTTAGTAATGACTGAATCAAAGAGTTCTCAGCGTAGGAGGAAAGCTCGATGGGATATTATCGCTGATATTTCAAAATGTTCATACTCAGTCAATCAAATTAAACAATTGCTGTTACAATCCGGTTTTGTGGAATCCATGAGCATTGTTAAGATGACTCATGGTTGTCTTCATTGCTGATTGTATTCAGGACTCTTTGAGATATACATTTTGTAAGGGGGTTGTTTTATGATAAAACTTGCCGTTCCAAATAAGGGAAGAATGTTTAAACCAACTGTAGAATTGCTTAGAAACTCGGGTTTCGAACCAAAAGATTTTGATGAAAGACGACTGTACGTTGAAACAAATTTTGGCGACATAAGCATACTTTTTGTTAGAACCGACGATATAGGACACTATGTTCAGTCAAATGTAGCAGATTTAGGTATAACTGGCTATGATATTGTTGTCGAAAAAAAATTTGCAGTAGAGAAACTACTTGATTTGAATTATGGTTTTTGTAAATTGGTGCTTGCTGGTCCAGAAAAAAAGAGCTTCAAAGATGGAATTAAAGTAGCTACAAAATATAAAAATATTACAAGAGAATACCTCAAGAAAAAAAGAATTCAAGCTGAACTCATTAGTTCATCAGGTGCAACAGAGGTCAAGCCGAAACTTGGTCTTGCTGATTTTATTGTTGATACCACTTCTACAGGCTCTACCCTTAAAATGAACGATCTCATTATATATGATATACTTTTGAAATCATCAAATGCTATTCTTATAGCAAATAAAAAAAGCGTAGTTGAAAAAAAGAAAGAAATCGCTGGCATAAAACTGGCAATTGAGAGTGTTGTTCTTGCAGAAAATAGAAACTACGTGATGTTTAACGTTTCCAAGGAAATCTTATCAAAGATAGTAGGTCAAATACCTTGTATGAAGGCGCCAACTATTGTAAAAACGAGCGATGAAAATACTGTTTCTATACAAACTGTTGTTCCCACAAATGATATCTCGAAGATGATAACCTGGTTGAAAAACTATGGTGCGACAGATATTATTGTCATGGACATTAAACGAGTTGTAATATAGGTGATTTTGATGATTAAAATCTATGAATTAAAGAAAATGGCCAATGATGAACGTTATTTTATCATGAGAAGATCAGGGTTAGACATTGAAGGTGTAAAAAACAAGGTGAATGCAATATTAGAAGATGTCAAACTCAATGGGGACAAGGCAATTCGAAAATATACAGAACGTTTTGACAGAGTAAAACAGGATGATTTCCGTGTATCAAAAGAGGAAGTCGACAGGGCTTGGAAAAAAATTGACAAGGTTCTTCTTGCGAGAATAAAGCAACAGATAAAATATTCGAAAAAATTCCATAAAACACAGGTTAAAAATGAAAGAAAATGTGAAATCGATGAAGGTATAATTTTAGGTGAAAAATATACTCCGATTGAATCAGTTGGATTATATGTTCCTGGTGGTAGAGCCGTATATCCCAGTGTGTTACAGATTCTTGCTGTTCCTGCCAAGATTGCTGGCGTTCCCCGGGTTGTTGTCTGCACTCCACCTGACACTGATGGAAAAATCTCGGAATCTTTTTTAGTCGTCGCTAGTCTTCTCGGTCTTGATGAGATTTATAAGATGGGTGGAGCACAAGCTATTGCAGCGTTAGCCTATGGAACTGAGTCTATAAAACCGGTCAAGAAGATCGTGGGGCCAGGGAATATTTATGTGAGCTGCGCAAAAATGCTTGTTTTTGGAATAGTAAATATTGATATGCCAGCAGGTCCGAGTGAGGCGTTAATTCTAGCTGACTCATCTGCTAATCCATGTTTTGTTGCAGCAGATATTCTTGCAAGATGTGAACATGATCCGGATGCTTCTGCAGTGTTACTCACAGACTCAAAAATGCTGGCAAATCAGATAAAAAAAGAAATTAAAAGGCAGTTTTCATATCTTAAAAGACAAAGTATAATAAAAAAAGCTCTTTCAAAATATTCTGCGATTATTATCTGTGACAGCTGGGATGAAATTATTAATTTCACAAATGAGTATGCACCTGAACACCTTGAAATTATGGTTACACAGCCTTGGGATTTGTTGCCACGAATTGTCAATGCAGGTTCCATTTTTTTAGGTGAATATGCACCAGTGGCCATTGGAGATTATGCATCTGGAACAAATCATGTTCTCCCAACTGGGCAATATGCTAAGATGTTCTCACCAGTAGGTGTTGAAACATTTCAGAAGAAATCAGAATTTCAATATGTAACAAAAGAAGGGCTGAGGCTTTTATATCCGATAGTTCGAGAACTTACTGCTGTTGAGGGATTGGATGCACATTATAACTCAGTTAAAGTGAGGTTGGAAAAATGAAACTAGGGTTTGATATAAAGAAGAATGCAGATGAAGTAAAAATAGAAAGGACAACAAAAGAAACAAGGGTAACTGTTAGTATAAATCAGATAAAAAACAAGAAACTTAATGTGGAGACTACAAACCCTTTTCTTGATCACATGATTGAAACTCTTGCTTGGAGAGCAAACCTCAATATAGCCGTTCATATTAGTACTGAAATAAAACTAAGCCATCCCATAGCTGAAGATATTGGAATAACACTGGGAAGAGCAATTCTAGAACTCTACAAAATAAAGATATCTGAGGGGGTCGAGGGATTTGGATTTGCCCGTGGATTAATAGATGAAGCATTTGCAGATGCAACAATAAGCATTGAGGGGCGAGTGAATTATTTCATAGATGGACATAGGTTTGAAAATGTAGATGGCACAAGCGAGTACGATCTTATCTCATTTTTAGAAGGTTTCAGTCAGGGCTGTAAATGCACTTTAAGAATAAGTTATTCTGGAAAAGATCCTCATCACTCATGGGAATCAGTTTTCAGAGCATTAGGACTTGCAATAAGGAAAACACTTGAAGCAAATAGTTGGAGAAAAGGAACGATATCCGGAATGAAAGGAACTTTGGAATAAAATGAAAGGGTGAATAGTGTGATAGGAATATTTGACTATGGCATGGGAAATATACAGAGTGTATACAATGCTTTTATATGTCTAGGTGCAAAGGTAGAATGCAGAGCGCCCAATGACCTACGAGATGTTGATGCAGTTGTTTTACCAGGTGTTGGTGCTTTCAAAGATACTGCATTTCAGCTTGAACCATATAAGAAGAATATTATGGAGTTTTTGAGCAGTGGGAAACCTTTTTTGGGCATATGTATAGGTTTTCAATATCTCTTTGAAGAAAGCTTTGAAAATGGTCGGTGGAAGGGGCTGGGTTTTTTTCCAGGAAAAATTAATAGACTCTCTGCGAAAAAGCTTCCGCAGATAGGTTGGAATACACTAAAAATCAAAAAAGAAACACCTATTTTAAAGAAAGTTCCCTCTGGGGGTTTTGTTTACTATATTAATTCGTATGCAGCAAGTGGAAAAAATGCTCTTGCAACAAGTTTCTATAGAGAGGAATTTGCTGCAGTAGTTGGAAAAGGAAATGTATTTGCTACACAATTTCATCCTGAAAAAAGCGGTATGGTCGGTCTTAGGATTCTTGATAACTTTATAAGGGTGGTCCATCAATGTTTGTGATTCCTAGCGTTGATATTTTAAATGAAAAATGTGTGCAATTAGTCGGTGGTAGAGTTGAAACAGCAAAGGTTTATGGCTCTCCATTAGAATGCTTTAAAAAATGGGCGGGTAAAGGTGCCGACATAGTCCACATAGTGGATTTGAATGCTGCTTTTAACTGTGGTTCAAATAAAGAAATTATATTTGAATTGATGAAAAGCGGTTATGCTGATATTCAAGTTGGCGGTGGAATACGAAATGAGGAATATGCATACGAGCTAGTTAATAGAGGTGCACGACGTATCATTATTGGAAGTAAAGGTTTAGATACCAATTTTCTGGAAAAGCTCAGTAAAAATATTTCTAACGGTCAGATAATGGTTGCCCTTGATGTTAGATCTGGAAGAATTGTAGCAGATGGTTGGCAGACAAACACCAAGATAAAATATGATTATGGTGTTAGAAAAATCAGATCATATGTTGGGTCTATTTTATCAACTGATGTCACTAGTGAAGGATTACTAAAAGGACCTGATTCTGAGTTGTTGAAGACGTTGATGTGGGAGAATATTCCAACATATGCCTCAGGTGGGTTTACCACGAGAAAGGATATTGAGCTTGCAGAAAAGCTTGGCTTTTCTGGAGTTGTTATCGGTAGGGCATTGTATGAGGGTAAAATGAATTTGGAGGACTTGTGGTGAACATGCTTGCAAAAAGGATTATACCTTGTCTTGATGTGGATAAAGGAAAGGTTTTGAAAGGGGTTAAATTCCAAGGATTAACTGTCGTTGGTGATCCAGCAGAACTCGCTGACATTTATTATAGACAAAGTGCTGATGAACTGGTTTTTTTAGATATAGGGGCATCTCCGCAACATAGGGGGACTTTATTTGATGTTGTTAAAAAAGTTTCACAGAATGTTTTCATTCCTTTAACCGTTGGCGGTGGAATTAGAACTATCGAGGATGTCCAGAGGGCGCTTTCAAATGGAGCAGATAAAGTTTCAATAAATACTGCTGGTGTATTCAATCCTGGATTTATTAAAGAATCTGCAGAGAGATTTGGATCTCAATGTATTGTCTGTGCAATTGATGCGCAGAGGGAAGACAGTTCTTGGATCGTTCTTACTAATGGTGGGAGAGAAAAAACTGGTTTAGATGCAGTTTTTTGGGCAAAAAAAGCAGCAAAATATGGAGCTGGAGAGATACTCCTTACAAGTTGGGATGCAGATGGAACGAAACAAGGATATGATATCGAACTTACAAGAAGAATTGTTGATAGCATAAACATTCCTGTTATTGCATCTGGTGGTGCTGGATCGCTACAAGACATTTTAGACGTTTTAGGGAGGGGAAAAGCTGATGCTGCTTTAGTAGCCAGTCTTTTCCATTTTGGAACCTATACCGTGAGTGACGTAAAGAACTATTTAAAAAACAAAGGGGTGAAAGTAAGATGAATAATAATATTGGTAAATTAAAATATAAAAACGGTTTAATCCCGGTGATAACACAGGATATAGAAGGAAAACTATTAATGCAGGCATATGCTAACGAGGAAGCAGTAAAGAAATCACTTGAAACAAAAAAAGCTTGGTACTGGTCCAGAGAAAGAAAAAAACTATGGATGAAAGGTGAGGAATCCGGCAACACTCAGGAGATAATTGGAGTATTTACTGATTGTGACAGGGATTCTTTATTATATATAGTCAAGCAAAAAGGTGTTGCATGTCATAAAGGAGATTACTCTTGTTTTAATGAGCAAATACTTGGTAAAAAAGGGATACCTGTCCTAGAAGAAGTTTATCAAGTAATAAGAGAGCGAAAAAAACTCAAAACAAATAATAGTTATGTGACAAGTATAATAGAAGATGATAAACGTTTAATCGGTAAAATACGAGAAGAAAGCGAGGAGCTAATTGAAGCTTTTACGGAAAATGATAATCTTGTCTGGGAAGCTGCAGATGTGATATTTCACACATTTCTACTTCTGGCAAATAGGAATGTAGAATGGAATGAACTAGTCAAGGAATTTCGAAAAAGAAGAAAGTAAAAATCGACTGGATTAGAGCTCCGGTGCACTCTAGTCTTCGACACAAATAATTTCTTATCCATTTAGGCCGGGAATACTGCATGATATGTATCGAAGCGTAAGACCTGCAGATGAGAGACCGTTTCTTTTAACTTGTTAACCATTGTATATCAGTTGTGCGCGGTAGACCATAGGGTCTGCCCCTCAATGGCACGACAGGAGAAAAGAACAATATGAATGTTATAAATGGCGGTAGCTATAAAAAGAATTTAGGTGACACTCGACATAGCCAGGTAAACACGATGTTTGTGACTTAATGTCGATTCAACTGTTTCTGGAGTAAGGATGCTTTTAGGGAGCTGAAACATTTTGGTTTTGCTGGAAATCATGTTCACTCCCATGTGAGCATTCCAAAAAGATATTCAGTTCAAGATGCAGAGATCGTGTTGAAATCCCGTAGTGCTAAAAGAATATTCAAGAAGCCTCCTGGCTTTGGGAAACGGTATCCACGTGGGGGCTTTTGGAGCGGATAAGAGCATCATAAGTCAACAGGAAAAATAAACTTGGGGCCAGCATGTATCTGCAATAGCAACGGTTATCTTGATTTACCGCCGAGTGAGATGCGGTATGGCCGAGCCCATTGTGGGCGAGGGCTTGCCTTATAAGGGAGCAGCCCCTATTTCGCAGTAAGCCATGGTTTATAATGTATTAATAGACTCCCCATACTTTCTTTGTTCTTTGGCATGTGCATTAGAAAAGCATTTTAATCGATACCGATTGCATGAGGGATAAATGGCAGACGCTTTACTTTACATGCTGGAACTTGCAATAGGCCTTGCATTTTTAGTCAAGGGAAGCGACATCTTCATTGACGGGGCGGCGGCGGTGGCAAAAAAAGCGGGCATCTCGGAGCATATGATAGGCTTGACTCTCGTGGCGTTTGCGACCTCCCTGCCCGAGCTGGCGGTTTCATCCGTTGCGTCCTTCAAGAGAGCAGAGGGGATAGCGATAGGTAATGTTGTAGGCTCCAATGTTGCCAATATATGTCTTGTGCTGGGCGTTGCCGCCCTGATAATGCAGATGAAAACAACCAGGGAGACGAGGAGGGATGCGATTTTCATGGTGGCTGTAACAATCGTCCTTTTCGCATTTATTGCAATTGATAAGAGTATAGACTGGTACGACGGTCTGATTTTTTTGTTGCTCTATGCTTTCTTCATTTTTTATCTTTACAGGACACATAGGGGGAGTGATAAAATCGAAGCGAAACAAGGGAGCTATGCAAAAGAAATTGTTTTTGTTGTTCTCGGTGCGGCAGGCGTTGTGCTTGGTGCCCATTTTCTGGTGGAATCCGGAACCGGCATTGCGACACTTCTCGGTATTTCTCCTCTTGTCATAGGCCTGACAATGTTGGCTCTTGGCACGTCTCTCCCGGAACTGGCAAGTTCAGTAGCAGCCGCTTTGAAGGGAAAGCACGGCATTGCAATAGGAAATGTGGTCGGGAGCAACATCATCAATATTTTACTCGTGCTGGGTGTGGCAGGTATAATAAACCCGATTGGGGCGGAGGAAACATTGTATGTGACCATGCCATTTCTGTTGTTCGTATCGGTGGTGGCTGCAATTTTTGCCAGCAAGAAAATTGGAAAGATGGAAGGCATCTTTTTGCTGGCATTATATGCATCTTTCATAATCCTTTTATTTTTATGAGGGCCTGCAAAATATTTATTTGGAAATAAATGCCACATATTTTGACCCTTTTCCTCAAAAAAATTTAAGTATTGTATGCCAATTACCCACCAGATAATCATGAGTGAAATAGTAAAAGGGCAGCAGATTTTTGCGTCTCCTGAAGCATTTAGAAAAAGCGCATGGGTGAAGGACGAGGGCGTATATGCGGAAGGAGATGATTATGAATCCTTCTGGGGAAAAAGAGCGGAAGAATTGGTTGACTGGTATGAAAAATGGGATAAAGTACTGGTTAAAGATCCTCCTTACTATAAATGGTTTGTGAATGGAAAGCTTAACCTTTCTTACAATTGTCTGGACAGGTGGATAGAGAAAGGAAAGGGTGACAAGCTTGCCTATATCTGGGAGGGGGAGGATGGGGAGGTGAGAAAATACACCTACAAGGAATTGCATAAGGAAGTAAACAAATTTGCAAATGTTTTGAAGAACTTGGGAGTTAAGAAGGGGGACGTGATCTCCATATTTCTTCCAATGATACCTGAACTGCCGATATCCCTGCTTGCATGTGCCCGCATCGGTGCCCCGCACTCGGTTGTTTTTGCCGGTTTCAGTGCAGATTCATTGAGGGACAGGATGATTGATGCCGAGTCAAAGTATGTGATTACATGCGACGGTTATTCCAGAAGAGGAAAGCTGATAGACCACAAGAAGAAGGCAGATAGTGGTGTTGAAGGTCTGGATGTGAAGAACATAGTGGTAAAACGTGGAGGAAACGAAGTCAGCATGAAGGAGGGCAGGGATTACTGGTGGCATGAATTAATGGAGAGTGCATCCGAGACATGCAAGCCCGAAGTTATGGATGCCGAGGATTTGCTCTTTTTAATGTACACTTCTGGAACGACGGGCAAGCCAAAGGGAGTAATGCATACGACGGGCGGTTATCTTGTCGGTGCCATGACAACCATGAAATGGGTATTTGATGTCAAGGACGATGACGTGTACTGGTGTACTGCCGATGTGGGCTGGATAACGGGGCACAGCTATATCGTTTACGGTCCGCTTGCGATGGGTGTCACAAGCATAATGTATGAAGGCACACCAGATTATCCTAAGCCGGATAGGTGGTGGGAAATTATCGAAAAATACAAGGTTACGATTCTTTATACTGCGCCGACTGCAATAAGAATGTGCATGAAACAGGGCGAAAAATGGCCGGACATGCATGATTTGAGCAGTCTCCGTCTGCTGGGAAGCGTAGGCGAACCTATAAACCCTGAGGCATGGCTCTGGTACCATAAAACAATTGGAAAGGAGAAATGCCCGATTGTTGACACCTGGTGGATGACGGAAACAGGCATGCACATAATAACTCCTCTGCCGGGCGTGACAAAAACCAAGCCGGGCTCTGCCACTTTTCCGTTTCCCGGGATAAAGGCAGAGATAAGAGATGAGAACGGCATCGTTCCACTCGGACATAAAGGAGAACTGGTGATAACTACGCCATGGCCTTCCATGTTGCGCGGGCTGTATAACGCTCACGAGAAATATATCGAGGAATATTGGTCAAAATATGGCATGGGCAATTTTTATACGGGTGACGGTGCGATTATCGATAAGGACGGTTATTTCTGGCTTCTCGGGAGGGTTGGGGACGTGCTTAATGTCGCCGGCCATCGACTCGGGACAGCGGAGGTGGAAAGCGCTCTGGTAGATCATCGGTCCGTTGCAGAATCTGCAGTTGTGGGCATTCCTCATGATATTAAAGGGCAGGTTCCGTTTGCATATGTAGTATTGAGGCAGGGATTCTCTCCGTCCGATGAACTGAAGAAAGAGCTTATCGGGCATGTAACAAAGTTGATAGGGCCCACGGCACGCCCGAGCGGCATTCTTTTTGTCGAGGATTTGCCAAAGACCAGAAGCGGAAAGATAATGAGGAGAATACTCAAAAATCTTGCATCTGGAGAGGAAAAAATAGGTGATACTACCACACTGCAAAACCCCGAGATTGTAGACGAGATACACAAAGAGCTGAAAAACAACCATTTCGGTTAACCCGATCCTGCCTCTTTCATGCATGCTGGAAACTAAACCTGTGATGGGCAGCAATCTCCTCTGGTAGTTTCTCCATAAAAACTATTTTTGTCGGGGACTTTAACGCCTCTGCTCCTCAGGTGCGCCACTTGAACGAACGCTCTATTGCCCTCTTCCATCCCTCGTAGAGCATGTTCCTTTTCCCCCTATCCATATACGGCTCGAATATTCTGTCAACTTTTCTCTTTTCAATGACTTCATTTTTTGATTGCCAGTAGCCGGATGCAAGCCCTGCAAGATATGCCGCTCCAAGGGCAGTGCCGTCGAGAATATCCGGTCTTTCGACCTTCACATCGAGCATATCCGCCATGAACTGTAGCAGAAAATCGTTTCGGGATGCGCCGCCGTCTGCCTTGATTGACGAAATTTTTAAGCCGGTATCGATTTCCATTGACAACAGAATGTCCCTGCACCTGTAAACGATGCCCTCGAGGACGGCCCGCACTATGTGCTCCTTCTCCGTTTTTCTGCTCAAACCCACGGCAATGCCGCATGCATGGGGGTCCCAGTAAGGAGACGATAATCCCGTAAAAGCCGGCACAAAGTATACACCCGCCGTGTCCTCGACATCATTGGCCATGGCACCGGAGTCCTCCACGTTCCGTATAATGCCCACGTCCTTAAGCCACTGAACGGCAGAACCCGTCGTGTTCGTCATTCCCTCGAGCATGTAAGTTACCTTCCCGCCCATGCCCCATGCTATAAGGGGTACGAGCTTATGAAGGGATGCAGGTGGTTTGCCCCCCACATTCATGTCGATGAAGCTTCCGGTGCCGTTTGTACATTTTACCTCGCCGGGGTTGAAACATCCTTCGGCAAACAGAGATGCCTGCTGATCCGCAACAGCACTTTTTATTGGTACCTTTGCCCCCAAAATTTCCCTATCAACGCTTCCGAAATCCCCTGCCGTATCCCGTACTTCTGGAAGGATATCAACCGGAATTTCGAATATCTCGAGGAAAAGCCTGCTCCATTTAAGGGCAAAGGAATCGAACATACCCGTCGAACTTGCATTGGAATAGTCGGTTGCATGAACCCTGCCCTTTGTCAAATTCCATATCAGCCACGTATCCATCGTACCGCATACAAGGTCTCCCCTCAGTGCTTTTTCCCTTGCTCCGTCCACATTATCCAGCAACCAGCGGGTGTGGGCGAGGGCAGAGGCAGGCGTGAAAGAGAGATTGGACGCCGTTACAAGAAGTGCCCCGGTGTTTGTCATGCGCAAGCCCTTCCATACCTTTGAAAAGCCCTTTGTAACATGCCCTATCGCCTTGACTGCCCTGATTTTTCCCTTTCTGTCCATCTCCTCGCATACGTCAGCCGTCCTTGTATCATGCCACGTTATCGCATTGTATATCGGTCTGCCGCTCTTCCTGTCCCACAGAAGATTTGTCGAACGCTGCGTGGTGATGCCGATTGCCTCTATTTCCTTTGCCCCTACTTTGCCGCCCATCGTTTTTCTCATAACGGAAATACACTTTTTCCATACCTCCGATGCATCCTGTTCGCACCATCCGGGACAAGGAAAAACCTGGGAAATCTCCTCGTAAGCATGTGAAACAATGCGTCCATCGTGGTCAAAAATGATTGCACGTATGCCCGTCGTCCCCTCATCTATTGCCATAATATATCTCATTTTTTCACCATATCGCGCGAAGCGATGATTGCCACGCCCGTACCGCCCGTATTTGCAGCAATTACATCACCACACTTCACGGGTGTCTTAGCTTTTATTTTGGAAAGTTCCCTAACACACCTACCCATTGCATCCCTCGGAATTTTTCCGTCGCTCCTGACAGGCAGCAGGGAATGAATTCCGTTTTCAACAAATACCGTTGTCGTGAGCGTCCTTCTGGGATCGGTCATCTCCTGAATGACGTATTTCTTTCCTCTGGCACACCTGTTTCCCGTAACTGTTATTTCATCTCCCTTTTTCTCAGCCGTTATCGCACAGCCGAGCGGACATTCTATACATGTGAATTCATTTCTCATATTTGCCCTCCACATCTATTCTCACTTCACCGCCCGTATTGGCAAGCAACGATGATGGCATTACCACTTTAACCATCTCGGGGGGTTTTACAACCATTTCCCTTTTCTCAAAAATAATTCTGTCGCCGTCAGAGATGACTATATTCACATCCTCGCTCTCCTCCTTCACCCTGAAATAAAAAGTAATGCTGTCCATATCCAGACCTCTCAGAAACTGTGGCACAACATAGCGTACATTCTTTCCGGCCGTAATATTAACCCTGCCCGCCTCTTCAATTTTCCCCGCCGCATATTTTCCGGCATACGTTCCAGCGATTTCGGAAGCAAGAGTGACATCATCAACCAGGTCATGCACATGGGCAACATTCCCGCATGCAAATATCCCCGGTACCGAAGTTTCCATGTGCTCGTCAACAAACGGCCCTCCCGTCCTCTTATCAATAGCGATGCCGACCTGTTTTGAAAGCTCATTCTCCGGAATTAATCCCACGGCCAGGATAAGGCAGTCGCACGGGATAAACCTCTCGGTTTCTTTTATGGGACTCATCGATTCATCAACCCTTGCTATCGTAACCCCTTCCACACGTTCCTTTCCCTTTATGTCGGTAATAGTATGGGACAGATGAAGCGGAATGTCGTAATCATCAAGGCATTGAACGATGTTCCTTGTAAGCCCTCCTGGTTTCGGCAGGAGTTCGTACACGCCCTCCACCTCCGCCCCCTCCAGGGCGAATCGTCTCGCCATTATCAATCCCACGTCACCGGAGCCCAACATTACAATTTTTCTGCCGGGCATCACACCCTCGATATTGATGAGCCGCTGTGCCGTGCCTGCAGTGTAAATGCCGGCAGGCCTCGTTCCGGGAATTAAAATCTGATTTCTTGTTCGTTCCCTGCATCCCATTGCAAGAACTATTGCCCTTGCCTCTATTTCCATGATTCCGGCAGGATTTGTCGCCACGATTTTTCTATCCATGCCAATCTCGAGAACTGCTGTTTCAAGCCTTACATCGATATCGGACTTTTTCACGCCGTCTATAAAATGCTGTGCATATTCGGGTCCTGTCATCATCTCATTGAAAATGAAATTGCCGAATCCGTCATGTATGCACTGGGGAAGTATACCTCCCAGCTCGTCTTCCCTCTCGAGCAGCATGACATCGGCATGCTCCGATGCCTTCAATGCCGCCGCCAGCCCCGCCGGGCCGCCGCCTATCACAACCACCTCAGCTTTCATCATCTCCCTCCCCGAGCAGGCATTTTGCCTTTCCCACAAACAGATTTGAATGTTCGCTGTTTTTCACGATTTCTTCCATCGGGACGCCGGTCTCACGTGAAATAATCCGGGCGATACGTGGCAAACAGAAGGCACCCTGGCACCGCCCCATCCCGGCCCTCGTTCTTCTCTTTACGGCATCCACATTCAATGCGGGCACCGGCGAATGGATGACATCCACCACCTCCCCCTCGGTAACCTGCTCGCACCTGCATACTATTTTCCCGTAGAGGGGATTTTGCTCTATCAATTTCTCTTTCTCCCCGTTGCTTAATTCCCTGAAAATCACAGGCTTCTTGCGGTAGGGATTGAAATTCTTATTTTCGCGCATCTCCAGCCCTTCATCCTTCAAAATACTAAGCACCATCTTTGCAACAGCCGGAGAGGCGGCAAGCCCGGGTGATTGAATACCTGCAGCATGGACAAACCCCTTTACCCTTTCAGAGGAACGGATGAAAAAATCCTCGGTGAAAGTGGCTGCCCTCAGCCCCGCAAAATATGCAATAATCACATTCTTGGGGAAATCCGGTGTGAGAAGGGAAAAATGCCGGAAAATCTGTTCTATATCGTCTGATGCGACAGATTTATCTTCCATCCTCGACGGGGATTCCATCGTGGGCCCCCACTGGATGTTTCCATCGACGGTTAGCATGATGCCGCCACCCTTGTAATGTTCCGTCCTCGGAAATTTGAGCAACGACATGGAATGATTAATGTAATTTCCGTATTCCTTGTCGAAAATCAGCGTTGAACCCTTCTTGGGATGGATTGTATATTCCCTTGCCCCTGCCATATCGGCAATTTCATCGGCATAAAGACCAGCTGCATTGACGACAAAATTCGTATCTATTGTGCCTTTTGTGGTAATCACAGATTTTACAATACCGTCCCCTGTAACAATATCCGTAACCTCACTATTGAGCATGATTTTAACACCGTTTTCCATGGCATTCTCCGCAAGTGCAACCGTAAGATGATAAGGACATGTAACACCGTATGTAGGGGAATACACAGCAGCCAGTGCTTTTCCGGTAACGTTGGGCTCCTGCTCCAGCAATTCCCTTCGATTTACTGACTGCATTGGTATGCCCAGTTTTTTGCCCCGCCTCAGAACAATGAATGGGATTATGCGTTTTGAAATGAAATCTGCAATAAATGACGGGATTTTGTAATGTTTCAGGGTATGTTTGGTGGTTATAATCCACATACCACATTTTTTGTACGGCACATGAAGTTCATTTGCCACCTTTTCGTACATCAGGTGCCCCTCGATGCAGAGTTTCTGCTTCAGAGTACCCATATATTCCCCTATACCCGTATGAACCATTGCATTGTTCGCCTTTGTCGCCCCCGTCGCCACGTCTTCCGCTTTTTCAACAAGGATAATATTCAGGTCATATCGGGATAACTCACGGGCGATGAAGCAGCCGGTAATGCCGCCGCCCACTATCACAATGTCCGCAGCCCCTATCTTTTCTTCCATGCCCTGCTTTTTCTTCTTCTTCTTTCTGCCAGGATAATAAAGATTATTTACCACACCTCTTACTGTTTTTATTTTCCCCGCCGCCAGCCCGATCTGCACGAAATCTTCAACTGAAGGCACCGAACCGTTAAAGTACACAACTCCGTTTTCCATGCTGACAGATATATCGTCAAATCCATGCCTGCGGACAATTTTTTCAACTTTTTTCAGCACCATGTCCTTCATTTTTCTCCTTCTTCATGCCCATTGAGATGACTTCGGATATGTCAAGCACCTCTGCACCCCTGCTTGCAAATGCCGTTTTGCATGTGGGACATGCGGTCACGATAAGGCTCAATTGTTCCTCAAGGCTTTTTAACCTTGCATCTGCCATCTTCGATGAAATGATAGGATTTGTCGATGCCATTCCGCCGCCCATGCCGCAGCATTTCGTGTCCTTTCCGCCAAATTCTGCCTCCTTTAATACCATACCGGCACGCTTCACCAGCTCCCTGGGTTCCTTCTCCAGCCCGAGTTTTCTCACGAGCACGCACGGGTCGTGATACACCGCCTCTTTTCCAATCGATGTGAAATCAACCTTTCCGTTTTCTACCAGTCCGAGCAGATACTCCGACGAATGCAAAACCCTCGCTTTTATCTCGAAGCCCAACCGAGGATAAACATCCCTGAATATATGGGTACATGTCGGGCAGCTGCATACCACGACGTTGCACCCGCTTTTTTCCATTGCCCCCACATTATGTTCCGCAAATTTTTTGAATTCTTCAGTGAATCCGAGGTTGAATAATGGATAACCGCAGCACCACTCGTCTTCAAGCAGTACATATTTTTCCCCTGCTGCATCGAAAATCTTGACCATTGAATCTGCAATCTCATTTCTGTTGGATGAAACCTCGCACCCCATGAAATAAAGCACATCTCCATTTACAACCCCATACTTATTTCCATTCCCACTGTATTTTTTCTCATACATTACATGGTTTCTTTCCAGATTTTCCTTTATCTCGATGATATTCGGCGGTGTCATATCCATATCGGAAATGTCCTCTCTAACCCCTCTTAATAAATCTCCCACCGAAAAATCGAAGGGGCACCACTGCTCGCATGCATTGCAGCCCGTGCATTTATACATGTCCTCAAATGCATCTACTGAATTGATTCGACCGGTCTCGATAAAGTAGGCGAGACGCATTTTCCCCGAGGGAGAGACCGCATCATTCTTCTCCACTGCAAGAACAGGGCAGTCGAATTTGCACATATTCGGGCAAAGTGCACATTTTATCACCGCATCCATATCCGCATTAACCTTTTTCTTTGGCAGGTACTCGTTCCTGTTCATAAGGAAATGCTTGACAGCCCTTGCCTTTGTCAGCAAAGGTGCTTTGGAAAGTGAATCCATGACCCATGCATACTTATCCTTCATTTACCGGCACCCCCGTTCATCCCTTCTTTCATCATTTTTCCGGGGTTCATCACGTTATTTGGGTCGATAACTCTCTTTATTTTTTTGAATGCAGCAAGCCGCCCGCCCATCTCCTCTTTCAGCCACTTCGCCCTCATCAATCCTATGCCGTGATGGTGACTTATGGAGCCGTGCTCTTTCAGGCATGATTCCATTATCGCATCCCATACCGACTCGTAAAACTTGAATGGGCTCGTATGTTTCGGGGGCAGCCCTCCGAAGGTGAAGTAGAAGCAAACCCCCTGTGGATAAAAATGCGAGGCATGACCCGAGGCCACCACAACGCCGTCAATGCCCCTCATTGCCCTTATAATAGCCCTGTAAAGATTCGGAGCGTTTTTCCATCCGGTCGAGACCTCAACCGTATCGAATATGAAACCTTTCGGCACAAATTCTGAACTTTCCTTGACATTGAAGCGGGTTTCAAGCCAGTGAAATACGGGCCCTTCCCCCTGCCCCGCCCCGCCCCCGTCCTCACATATTCCGAGCGATATTTTCCTTTCCAGTTTCACTAGCTCCCTCGCCCCTTCCATCAGCAGGACGAGCATGCACTTGCCTTTTATCTGAAAATGACGGAGAGTTTCATTCTCATCGTAAATGCGGATAACCGCCGGGTAAACATTCTTTCTCATTATTTTCCTGACGGTCTCGAGCGCAGTAGAGATGCCATTGAAAGTGAATGAAAGCATCGCCCTTTCCTCCGGATATGGCCATATTTTCATTGTCGCCTCGGTTATGATGCCCAGTGTGCCTTCGGAGCCAAGGAGCAACCTTTCGACCTGCGGACCCGTTGATGAGCGTGGTACTGCCTTTGACTGCATTATAGAGCCGTCCGCCAGAACGGCCCTGAGGGCGACAACAATATCCTCTATCTTGCCGTACTTTGTAGAAAACTGACCTGCGGCACGACATGCAAGCCACCCCCCCAAACTCGAGCAATACAAACTTTGAGGGATATGCCCCATTGTATAACCTCTGTGGTTAAGGTAGCGTTCCAAGTTCATGCCGTTTATGCCCGCCTGTACGGTAACCATCAGCCCGTCATCATCAATAGCAATAACTCTATCCATCTTTCTCATATCGACAACAATACCTCCCTTCACGGGCACGGTACCCCCGAGAACACCGGAGCCTTCGCCGTACGGTACCACCGGCACTTTTTCTTTATTCGCAAGTCTTATTATTTCCGCCACCTGCTCATCATTTTCGGGCCAAACGACGCAGTCCGGCAGGGCCGGCAGTTTTCCATCAAGATACCACCTCAGTGCAATGGGCCAGTAATCCTTTGAATAAATAATCCTGTCAGATTCCTTTGTAGATGTGCCGCCGGGGACTATGGATTCGAGCTGTTCGACGGTTTTTTTATCAAAATTCTCATGTCTCGTGTAAACTGTATCATATGCCATTCAATAAATAAATGACTTAAGGGTATAAAACAGTAGCCACTCAGTCCGCCCATCTTTTCTTCATGTATCCGGAAGCGTTCGTCATCATCGTGGCATGTTTGAAATGTTTGTGACATTAAAATTTTTGTGGAAAATTTCGGGATAACAAAACCAAGAACCTGAAATTTACATCCAGTTATGTGACATACTCCCCGCCATGAATGGCGGGGCTTCTCACGAAGAGGAGGGCTGGCGAAATGCGGTCAATGTGGTCTGATGTACCTTATGTTTTCTTACATAGTTTATGGCCGTTTCAGCATCTGCAT
>Ga0315549_1000219_pt1 | contig 70829 bp, 60 predicted proteins | sample SalMarSW160200MG_FD_203101 | JGI IMG/M metagenome (GOLD analysis project Ga0315549, IMG submission 203101) | Salt marsh sediment microbial communities from the Plum Island Ecosystem LTER, Massachusetts, United States - Salt Marsh Sediment SW1601-200 ...
GAAAAATTGGAGAAATAAGGCAAAAAACAAACAAAAAATAGGACAAGAAACAAAGATTTCGCATGATTTATGCGACAGAAAGACAGAAGATAAAATACCGGTGGGTTATTCAAAGTCCTCTATATATATAGATATATTAAATATCAATGAAAGAAAAATGATATGATAGCTGTATCTCTTATCTTACTGTCATACTATTGTTTCTGCCTTTCACTCTTTACTTTATTTTTCATATATAATTTTATTTTTTATTAATACTTTCTGTCAATTGTTCTATACATAATGTTAATGTTTGGATTGGCTTTATACCTTGGGGAGAAAATATGCAAGGAAGGACAATAAAGGCAATAATATCAGTATTTGTTATTGCAACTCTTTTGGCAGGTGTTGGAATTGTTTTGAATGAAAATGTGAAGGATGTTAGAGCACAACCCACTGGAAATGTTTTATACGTTGGGGGAAGTGGAGCAAACAACTATACAAAAATCCAGGATGCAGTAGATAATGCCAGTGATGGAGACACAATTTTTGTTTACAGTGGCATATATTATGAGAATGTTGTTGTAAACAAAAGAATCAATCTTATTGGAGAGGATAGGAACAAAACAACAATTGACGGCATCGGTAGTGGCGATGTTGTTGTATATGTTACTGCTGACTATGTGTCCATCATTGATTTCAAGATAGAGAACATTGGTAGTGATGGGATAGAACTCTACAATGTCCAGTACTGCCACGTGGATAATAATACCGCTAGCTCCGACTATTCGGGCATTAGCCTGTCTGCTTCCAGCAACTGCACCATTAGCAACTGCACCATTAGCAATAGTGGAAGTGGTATCTACCTGTCTTCTTCCAACAGTAACACCATCGCCAACAATACTATCAGCGACAACGGAGATGGTATCTACCTGAAGTTTTTTGGCAGCAATATCATCACTGGTAATAACGTTAGCAATAATAAAGATGGTATCTACCTGTCTGCTTCCCCCAGTAACACCATCGCCAACAACACCATTAGCAACAACCGCCTTGGCATATACTTGTATTACTCCCGCAGTAACACCATCGCCAACAATACTATCAGCGACAACAGAGATGAAGGCATCCAATTGTCTTCTTCCAACAGTAACACCATCGCCAACAATACTATCAGCGACAACAGAGATGAAGGCATCCAATTGTCTTCTTCCAACAGTAACACCATCGCCAACAATACTATCAGCGACAACAGAGATGGTATCTCTCTGTCTTCTTCCAACAGTAACACCATCGCCAACAACACCATTAGCAACAAAGACTTTAGCATTTTTTTGGAGTCTTCAATCGGCACTACAATCACCGGCAACACTATGGTCGGAAGTAGCATCCTTATATATGAGTGGGAAGAGTCATTGGCATACTGGAACACTCACAACATTGATACGTCAAACACGGTGAATGGCAAGCCCGTGTATTACTACAAGAATGCAACAGGTATCACCGTGCCATTAGGAGCGGGTCAGGTCATACTTGCCAACTGCACAAACGTGATGGTTGAAAACCAATATGTAAGCAACGGAACCATGGGAATAGAACTGGGTTTCTCATCCGGCTGCACTATCAACAACAACACTATTATTAACGGCATTGATGGCATCCACTTGTTTTATTCCAGTAATAACTTTATTACTAATAACACCGTCTGCAACAACAGTTGGGACGGTATTAGGTTCGATTATTCAAACAATAATACTGTCATTAATAACACCGTCAGCAACAACAGAGATGGTATCTTCGTACACTCCTCTGCCGGCTGTACCATCCAGTACAATAACATTTACATGAATGAGTTTGGGATATTTAATAATAATTTTTATGAATCGGAATATATGGCTAATGCCACTCAAAACTGGTGGGGATCTGCCGATGGACCAAGTGGTGTTGGCCCCGGGAGCGGCGATTATGTCAGCGAAAATGTTATCTATATACCCTGGCTGACTGAGCCTTATGGGATACTGGTTAATCCAGTTCACAACCTGGATAAGGACATCTTTTATGTTTCCATCCAGGCTGCAATTGACGATGCAAACCCTGGTGACACCATTTTTGTATCCGCTGGCACCTACTATGAGACTGTGGTAATAAACAAATCTATCAATTTACATGGTGAAGATAGAGACACCACCATTATCGATGGAAATGGTAGCGGAGATGTTGTGAACATTACTGCCAACTGGGTTAGTATTAGTGGATTTACGATGAGAAACAGTGGAATAGATGAAGGAGAAATTAATTCGTGTTTATCATTGTATGGTTCGTCTTATTCTAACATTTCTTATTGTACAATAGTGAACAATTTATGTGGGATACATCTCTCCTCCACAAATAATGATATTATTTATCACTGCAAGATATCAAACAATGCAGTTGGTGTTATTATGTTAACCTCGAATAATAATAGTTCCATTATAGACAATATCATCACTAATAACACCTTTATTGGGGTAGAACTCTATAAATACAACGAAAACAACATTGTCTCCGATAACCTCATATCAAATAGCCATGATGGTATGCATATTTTGTTATCTGATAAAAACACCATCAATAAAAATAATATCTCAAAAAATATAAGAGGGATATATATGGAAGAATGCAATGATAATACTATCTCTGAAAACACCATTAACTCTAATAGTGATTATGGAGTACAATTATGGTATTTGTGTAACAATAATATTTTTTATAACAATAATTTCATCAATAACACCCAACAGGCATATGATGATAGCAATAACAGTTGGAATCACCTGAATATTGGCAACTACTGGTCTGACTTTGACGAGCCATCGGAAGGAGCAGGGGATAATAACAGCGATGGAATAGTGGATTCACCGTATTATATTCCGGGAGGAAGTAATCAGGATTTATATCCACTTATGAATCCATGGGGTTCTAGTCCAGTTACCAATCTCAATACAAGCGAAGTGTTCCTTACCATTCAAGATGCTATAGATGATTCTGACACACTTGCTGGACATATAATATTTGTGAAAAATGGAATATATTACGGGCATATCACGGTAAACAAGGCGATAAATCTGATTGGTGAGGACAGAAATGGGACGATTATTGATGGTGGCGGCAGTGGAATTGTGGTCAACATTACTGCTGATTGGGTGAATATAAGTGGTTTTACTATCCAAAATGGCGATTATTGGGACGGTTTGGGAATTAAAGTTTCATCACGTAAAAATACAATAAACAATAATATTATCACAACGTGTTATTATGGCATAAAATTAAACTCAGAAAATGATTTTGCTGGAGAAGATAATATCATTTGCAATAATTCTATTCACAATAACAGTTGGGGTGGCATTTATCTTTACAACTCAAAAAACAATACAATTCAGTATAATAAGGTAAGAGATAATTTCGGAGTGGGTCTATGTCTTTATAATAATTCTTTTAGCATAGTTAAAGGGAACTTTATTGGTCATAATGGGGATTGTGATATGTGGTTGGAGCAATCAGGAGGAAATATCTTAAGAGATAATTTTTTGGGACAATCAGGATTGGCAGTTTTAGACTTGAATCTCTCTGGATATTTCAACGATGTAGACGCAAGTAACACAGTTGATGGTAAACCAATTTATTATATTATAAATGGTAACAATATGACAATATCTTCTGATGCTGGAGAGATAATTTTTGTTAATTGTAAAAATTGCGCAGTTCAAAATCTAAGTTTAGCTGCGGGGATTGGAGTAGAGGTGATTAACTCAAGTTATACTTCTATCTCTAATAATCTTTTTAGTAACACTGGTTTCGGTATTTTTGTTATGTTTTCAGATAGTACTTTCATAAAGAAGAACATCGTTGATGTGGATGGAGAAATAGGTGTCTTTTTATATTCAAGTGATAATAACACCATCTATCAAAATATTGTGAATAATTCTCAAGGGGGTATTTCTCTGATGAACTCTTCTAATAATTCTATTTCTAACTGCAACATCTCAAACAATGACTATTGTGGCATCCGGCTTGATTCTTCATCAAACAATACAATTTACAACTGTAACATTTCAAACAATGATGAGGGCATCAATCTTGATTCCTCACCCAACAACGAAATTCACTATAACAATATTTATGGGAACAGTGAATATGGCATTAGAAATTGGAATAGCGAGTTGCAATACATGGTAAATGCCGCCTACAACTACTGGGGCTCCCCATCTGGCCCATATCATCCAACATTGAATCCAAGTGGAATTGGCGATAATGTAAGTGATAATGTTGATTTCATTCCTTGGCTTACTGCTCCCGTAAAAGGAGCAAAAGAAGAGAGCATTGAAGAAGGACAAAATGAAATAGATGCAACAGATGAGGCAGACATGTCATTGGAAATAAATGCTACAGCAAACAACAGTGTGAGAATTATTTCTTACGAAGAAGCACCTGTTGAAGAGCCAGAAGTTGTTAAATCAATAGGAAAATATATTGAGATAGAAGTAGAAAATGAAACTGCTGTTGAATGGCCAATTTTTATTCAAATTTATTACACGCAGGAAGATTTAAACAATGCTGGAATAACTGAAGATCAAATAATTGGAATTTATTTTTACAATGAAAGCAGTGGCGAATGGGAACTTTACAACAATACGGGAGTCAACACAACCGATATCATGGTTAGTGGAAAACAATATGCTGGCTATGCATGGACAAATGCATGGCATCTTACAAATTTAACAATAGGTGCCGATAGTACTAAGCCAGAAATAAGAGATATTAAAGCAAATCCAGAAAATCAAGAAATATACGGGCATGTAAATATATCATGTATTGTGACAGATAATATCGAGACTTCATTTGTTTATGTAAATATTACCTATACAGATAGTAGCGTCCATAACTTTTCCATGACAAATATCGCAGGAACAGATGCACACTATTACAATGCATCTTATTCCTTACAAGGCAATTATGAATACTTCGTTTGGGCAAATGATACAAGTGGAAATGCAAATACATCGTCTACAAAAACATTTTCGATATTTGTTCCACAATACACCCTCACAACATATGTTGAACCATCAGGATATGGTTATATCACATTGAATCCATCCGGAGGAACATATGATGAAGGAATCATAGTTACGCTGACAGCCAATCCTGCTTCAGGATACGAATTCGACCATTGGAGCGGAGATGCAAGCGGAAGCAATCCAACAATACAAATTACAATGAATTCGAATAAAAGCATAACTGCACAATTTTTAGAGACAACTTCACCAAATCATCCTCCAACTGTTGAACTAACTTCTCCAGCTAACGGTTCAATGATGAGTGGAACAGTAAGCATTGCAGGAGCTGCATCCGATACCGATGGAACAGTTCAGAGCGTGCAGGTTAAAATTGATTCGGGCTTGTGGATAAACGCAACAGGAACTACATCATGGAATTATTCGTGGGATACCACTGCCGTTGCAAACGGAAGCCATACCATTTATGCACGAAGCTATGATGGAACGAATTACTCAAACATTTCATCTTTAACAGTGAATGTAAACAACATTCCGCCAAATCATAAACCAACAGTAGAAATCATCTTTCCAAATGATGGAATGGATGTTAAGAAAACATTTACCATTCACGGTACTGCAAGCGATGAGGATGGAGATGAAATTCAGGTGGAGATAAAGATTGGTGACGGAAGTTGGAAAGTCGTTAATGGAACAACAACATGGAATTATACGTGGGATAGCACAAGTGTTGACAATGGAGAATACAGTATACAAGTAAGAAGTTATGATGGACATGAATATTCAAGCATTGACTCAATAATGGTTAAAGTGAATAATAAAAAAGAAGGCGGTGGTACTCCTGGCTTTGAATTTATTGCTTTGCTTGTAGCTCTGACTTCTGTGCTGATATGGGGGAGAAAAAGGAACGGCAATAAGTTTTAACCCTTCCTATCTCTTGTAACCTATATTTCTCAAGAATTCCTTTCTATCTCTTATTTCATTATCGCCTTCAAAGCCCTTCGGCATGTAACCGTCGATGACTCCTATGATTCCTCTTCCTTTTTCATTCCCAAACTCGCTTTCTGCAACCAGAACTTTCGTCGGGTTGGCGGTTGCACAGTAAATCCTGCAAACCTCCGGGGCATTCTTGATTGCGTTGAGTACATTGATTGGAAAGCATTTTTCCATGAAAATGATGAATGAATGCCCTGCACCTATCCTCATAGCGTTCTCCATAGCCAGTTTTTTTAATCCTTCATCATTTCCCTCCGACCTGATTAGGCAGGGGCCCGATGCCTCACAGAATGCAATACCAAATTTTGCATTCGGGACATTCATCATTGCTTCGTACAAATCCTCCACGCTTTTTATAAAATGCGTCTGTCCAAGAATGAAATTCATATCTTCCGGCTTTTTAATATCCACTTCTTTTATTTCCATCTTGTCACCATAAATATATGTCCTTCGTGTTTTTAACTTTTTAATATTGGTATGAAATGATGACAGCTACCAATCTATTCGGAAGGAAAGAAAAAATAAAAATGGGGGCATTGGTATCTTCTCTTGGCCGGAGCATTCAATCTCTCTTTTCATTTATTATATTGATGGCGATTGTAATTGTGCAACTGTGCAAATTCGAAAAAGTATTTCATTCAGGCGGCAGGTAATCCTCCATAATCTCTACCACTTCTTTGCTTGTTTTCGCATTTCTGTATCTCTCCAGCGGCTCCTTGTTTAATTCAAGGAAGTGCGGCCCCCACTTGAATTTATTCATCAACTTATTCGCCCCTTCCGTCGCTCCCAGAATATAGAGGGCAGCAGCAAAAGCCTCTGCGGTTGTGAGTCGGAGCGGTCTTCCGTAATTTACGGGGTTTGCAGCAACGAGATAGGGCAAAGCCCTGGCATTTTCATTCCTTATTTTTGAGAACACTTCCTCGGCATTTTTCCATGAGCAATCTACCGATGTTATGCCCTCGAAATTTTTATCCTCATGTGATAAAGCCTTTTTCGAGAAAGGGCTGAGTAACAAATTGTCATGCGGAATCATTCTCAGATGTTTGACCATGTTCACCATCCCGAATTTCGCAAGTTTTTTTGCCGTGCATTTTTTAGGGTCGTCCTGTCCGAGGTGGTATACGATTAAATCGTACTTTGTATGGTTGATTTCCACGATGTTTTAACATCCATGCATTTATTAATTCTGCGAGGAAGTGAGTCCTTTCAAGAATCGAAAAGCCTTTTATGTCCAACAATCATAATTTCATAGGGAATAAGTAGCCTCATGTCTCATATCCCTTCTCTGCAAGCTTTTCTGGCAAATAGGTGTCCGTCACATAATCCAGACCGTATTTTGCCAGGGCCTGTTGTTCGGACTTCTTCTTCATCTTGAGCTGCAGTTTTATCTCGCTTTCCCAGAATTCATCGTGAAAGCGGGGGTCCGAAAGCTCTGACTTCAGGGCGGATATATCTTCGTTGGTCAAATCGTCTGTTGGAAGTTCATAGTTGAGGATATCGGAGGGTGTAATCCCGAGAAATTCTGCCGAGGGCGTCGCGAGATACTCGGATATATGTGCAGTTTTTATCGCTCCGTAGGCAACCGATGCAAATATGCGGTATGACCACGGATCGCCGTCAGTAAATACAATCACCGGCAGATTTTTTTCCTCGTTAATCCTTTTTATGAATCTCCTTGTTGAGCGGGCGGGTTGCCCCTTGAGGTGGACAAGTATGGCATTCTTTTCCTCGTCGAATCCGTTTTCCACCAGCCGGTCGAACATACCGCCGGTTTCTATGGCAATTACGAGTTTTGCGTTTGTATCCCTGATTTTCAGTTTCTCCCTCTCCACATTGTACGGTATGGAATAGCCACTGTCGCCGACATCATCCTGGCAGTGTATTCTCCTTTTTTCTCCCTTTCTTGTTATCTCTTCTACGCTCAGGTCACCCATCACTCTTGCCCCGTCCTCCTCCGGCCTCAGGCCCATATCCTCCCTCAACTTCTTCGTAAGTATTTCAAGGTCTTCTGCCAGCCGGTCGGAGTCGCCCTGTGAAGAAAATTTTCCCTCGCTCCACCCTTCTGAGATATAGTACATTTCCCTCAAAGTCGATGACTTGTGCTGCTCTATCATCTTTTTGATAAAGTCTATGGTATAGACAGTGCGGAGGAGCATGTACGCCCCGGGCAGGGATACGGCCGAGCGGGTGGACTTATTTCTTCCATATTTCCAGACCCTGTGTCTCTCATCAAATGCGATATTTGATTTTGTTCTAGAGGGTATTTCAAGCTCGGGTATCCTTGAATTGTCGAGGTCGTCGTATATTTCCCCGGCTATTTTCATCATTTCCTTTACAGCGGCCCTCCTGCGTTCTTCCATTGTCATTTTAACTTCCCTCCCATTTTTCCGCTCCTATAACATTCACTGGATCGATTCCCCTTATGTACAAACTATTCTCGTCAAAATCTCCCTTCTCCATTCCGAGCATATGGAATGATAGTTCTCTCTTCTCGGCAGGCTTCAATCCATCTATTTTCCACATTATATACCCTCTTTTTATCTCGTCTGCCGCGGGGTTCACTCCTCCCAGCAATCCTTCATCTGGAAGGGCGGCATACAGTTCGAAACTCTGAATCTTGTTTTTGTAGTTCGTGATTGAAATGGTGCTCACTATCTTTCCTTCCACGTACTGTACTCCATCATCAATCCATACGATATTCATTATTTTTGTGATGACACCCTCTATGGACGGGACGGCTTTTTCAAGTACCTCCGATGATTTTTTTGCAATTTCGGGCAAAATTTGTGATATGAGCATGAATTTATTCTTTGCCTTCACCTTCTTTTTCTTCTTTGAGAGGTGGCTTTTCATTTTCCGGGCGCACTGCCGCAGGGACAATTGTATCTCCCTCTCTATTTCGTCGATATTGGCAATTGCTTCTTTTGATTCCGACGTGAAGGGTATGTTCACCGACGAAATGTGGACAAGTATTATAGCGGGACCGAAAGGAATGCCCTTTCCACTCCGTTGCTGCAGGCCGTAGTGGCGCCAGTCCATATTTTTTATTCCCTTGGTTATTACGCAGTCGCCCTCCTGGTAAAGAAGTGGAACACGGTTTGCAAATCTGAAGATTTCAACCCTCTCCTCGGATGGCAGATTTCCGCCGTAGACTATGCCGGTCTCGACAAGAAAAGGAATACCAGAGTGTACGCTCGGGTTTCTCTTGTCGGTAGAGATGAATTCTGGGGAGAGTGTGTCCATTTCCTTTCTCAATCCTCTCTTTATCAGGATTTCTCCTATCGGGGAGAGGCAATCTGTTGGGGGGCCCATCAATTTAACTTTTTTGAAGGCATTGGCAACTTTTTTTGCATTCTCAAGGGAAATCTTATTCGGGTTGAACGATTGGTCAAGTTCCGCAATCTCTATTATTTTTTTTGCCTTCTGAATACTGATTGATGAGAACTCGCCTGAAAGAAACGAGGTAAGTTTTCTCGCTTTTGTCTCCTTTGCCATCTTTATGAGTGTCCCGAGTTCTATCCCGTACGGATGGGGTTTTATTTCCCTCGGCTGGGATGGTAATTTGTCTGTAACTCTTTCAAAAACGGTTTCATTCCCGTTCGGTTCGATGAACGTTATCTCGGCATGGGGATTCACTATGGCGGTACTTCTGAGGTATCCGTATGCTGACTGCTTCCTGTTCCTTACGTACATTCCCCCCATCGACAGCTCTATCCGTGTTCCGCTGTTTCTCTCCCAGTGTGTCATCTCATCATGCAGTATCTCCGGGCGATTCTTCTTTGTATCTATAACAAGGGTGCATCGATGGGCAGGGAAACCCTCCCCGATTTTTGATGTTACCACAGTCGGCTTGCCGGTTGTAAGCTGAGAGTAAAGCACGGCCGCTGATATTCCTATTCCTTGCTGCCCTCTTGATTGTTTTAGACTATGAAATCGAGAGCCGTAAAGAAGGCGGGCAAAAACGTGGGGTATCTGTTTCCTTACTATTCCGGGGCCGTTATCTTCAACTATTATGAGATATTCATTGTCACTTGTTTCCCGTATTTCAACGAATATATCGGGCAGTATTCCCGCTTCTTCACATGCATCTAGGGCGTTATCAACAGCCTCCTTTACTGAAGTTATCAAAGCCCTGGTCGAGGTGCCGAAACCCAGTATCTGTTTGTTTCGTTCAAAAAATTCTGCTACGGATATTTTTCTTTGATTTTTGGCAAGTCCCTCTGCTATAGAATGCATCCGTCGATATAACCATACGATTTATAAAATATTTACTACTCCGTAAGCCCCTCTGGTTGCTTGAATTTGCTGAAGGCATATGCCGCCTTTTCCACGTATTCACTGTTGCTCCTGAACCACTTTTCCCATCCCTCGAGTTTTTCGTTAGCTTCCTTCAGTTCCTTGTTCAAATCCTCGTATACCTTGTATAATTTCGCCAGCCGTTCCTGTTCTTTTTTGTACAGTCCTTCTATTTCATCGTATTTTTTCTTGTATCCTACATAATCTTTCAGCGGCTCTAGATTCTCCACTTTCTTCCTCAGAATTTCCGCTTCTTTTTTGTAGGGCAAATATTTACTCAAATCCTCAACTTCCTTCTCCAGCCTCGCCTTTGTTGTCTTTTCCCTGTCCAGTTCCGTCTGCAACCTTCCTTTTTCTGACTTGTACTCCCTCAGTTCGCTCTCAAGATTCTCCACCTTCTTCCTATCCTCCTCAAGTTCTTTCAGAGTTTTAACTTTTTTCTCTAAATCTGCAGTTACATTCTCCTGCTCCGAGAGTTTCTTCTTCCATTCCTCTGCCTCCTTCTTTTCTTTTGATATGTCATCTTCCTGTTTTTTGTAGGCGTCCCATAACTTCTCGAGGCGAATCTGTTCCATCTCCAGTTCTTTTCTGTACTTTTCCATGTCGCTAAAAGCACTTATTGACCTTTCATCCGCATCTCTTGTCTTTTTCTCCATCGAGTCAAGCATCTGGAACAGTCGTTCCATCCTGTTTACATCAATAAGACTCTTAACCTTTTCAAAAATCTCCTTTTCCTTGTAAGAGCCCTGAGCAATAGAATCAATTTCTGATAAAATCTCTTTAAAGTTATCCTTTATTCTCTCTATATCCTTACCGTAAATAATACCCATATCTGCCATTTTATCAGCACTTAAAGAATGATATTCTGCATATTTAAAACTTCCTTAGCCATTTTTTTCTGTAAGCATCTTTTAGTGCCTTTCTGCCCAGCATGTAGGGCTGGACTGCCTTTTTTGTATAGTTATATATGAACAGCGAATAGATTGCCATTGCAGCCACAATATACACCGATGACCTGAAAAACATGGCAGGCCATACCGCAAGTCCCATCAAGGAGGCGACAAGAAGGTATTTCATTTTTTGCCTTTTTTTAATGCCTGTGCCTATCCACATGGCGGTTGAGCAACTTAGAAGTAAAACCGATATGGAAATTACTGTTGCATAAAGGCCCTGCAGTGAAAGTAGTGATGATGTGCCCCTCAACAGTATCACTCCGAATGGGGACGCAAACCCAAGGCCGAGAGAGGCACCGTACAGAATAACACCCTCTTCGTCTTGGAACTTCGGCAGGTTCAAAACAACAAGTTTTGACAGACTTTCGAAAAATGAAAATATGAATGAAACGATTAAAATGATGTCTATTGCCTGCATCAGCAGGTCATAGTTGAACATCGTGAGGAACCAGATTTCCATGAAGTATACCAGCGTGCCCATTGCTATCCCTCCTATAAATGTCAGGAATATATAGTGTTCCTTGAATTTCCCCTCATACTCTCCGAGCGTCACATAGAGGATGAAAAGTGCAGGTATTATGCCAATCGGCAGCAAGGCCGAGCCAATATCCATGGGAATGTAACATTCAGTGTTATTTAGTAATTTTTGGCGATTTGCTATGGTAAATTAAATAATACGAAATACATTACCATATACGATGCATGATAAAGAATTGATAAAGGATTTGCAGAGAAAAGCTCTTCTTATAAGGAAGTATGTTGTCGATTCCGTTTATAGGGCGGGCTCGGGCCACCCCGGCGGAAGTCTGTCAATAGCAGATATACTGGCATGTCTTTATTTTCATGAGATGGGGCATGACCCGAAAAATCCCAGATGGCCGGACAGAGACAGATTTGTATTATCCAAGGGTCATGCCTCACCTGCTTTATATGCTGCACTTGCCATGGCGGGATATTTCTCTGTTGATGAGCTGAAGAATCTGCGAAAAACGGGACATTTCTTGCAGGGTCATCCTTGCATGAAGAAGGTTCCGGGGGTGGATATGTCCACCGGCTCATTGGGTCAGGGGCTCAGTGCAGGTATTGGAATGGCAATTGCAAGCAAACTGGACAAGAAGGATTACAGAGTCTTCGTTTTAATGGGAGACGGGGAGATAGAGGAAGGACAGATATGGGAAGCCGCTGCTTCCGCATCTCATCACTCACTGGACAACATTATAGCAATTCTGGACAGAAACGGATTGCAGATAGACGGCCATACGGAAGAAATACTCAATCTTGAACCGCTTAAGTGGCGGTGGAGGGCATTCGGGTGGGATGTGATAGAAATAGACGGGCACAACATCGAGGAAATACTTGATGCTCTTCACGAGGCGGATAAAAACGATAAACCAACCCTTATAATTGCATATACCATAAAGGGCAAGGGTGTCTCGTTTATGGAGGGGAGTTTATCCTTTCATGGAAAACCGCCCTCCGACGAGCAGTATGTAAAAGCCATGAGCGAACTAAATCAGGCAGAGGAGGAATTAAATGGTTAGCGCGAAAATTACGGACAAGATGAGAAATTTGAGGGACGGTTATAGTTCCGCATTGATAAAGCTCGGCTACGAAAATGAGAATGTGGTTGTGCTTGATGCAGATTTAGCCCTTTCTACAAAAACGAAGCGATTCGGCACCATCTTTTCCGAACGATTTTTTGACTGCGGTATCTCCGAGGCAAACATGATGGGTATGGCCGCAGGCCTTGCGACATGCGGGAAAATAGCGTTTGCATCCTCCTTTGCGGTCTTTGCAACGGGGCGGTGTTATGACCAGATAAGGCAGTCGGTAGCATATCCCGAGTTGAATGTGAAAATCGTGGCGACGCATGCAGGTATATCCGTGGGCGGCGACGGGGCGAGCCACCAGATGCTTGAGGACATGGCATTGATGCGTGCCCTGCCGAACATGCGAGTTATCGCTCCGGCGGATGCAATAGAGGTTGAGGACGTTGTACCCGCCATCGCATCTTATCCTGGGCCTTTTTACGTTCGCATGGGGCGAGCCAATGCTCCTGTACTTTTCAGAAGGCATACAAAATTTAAGGTGGGAAAGGCAAAACTGCTGAGGAACGGAGATGACATCACAATAATATCAACCGGGACGATGACCGCCGAGGCATTGAGAGCATACGGGTTACTGAAGGAGGAAGGCATCGGTGCAAGGGTAGTCCACATGCCGACGGTGAAGCCCGTGGACAGGAGGGCAGTGATGAAAGCGGCTGACGATACGGGACTCATAATTACCTGCGAGGAACATTCGGTAATCGGCGGGCTGGGAGGCGCTGTCTCGAGAGCGATGAGCGAGGACCCTGTGCCCATGACAAGAATAGGCATAAATGACACGTTCGGCGAATCCGGGGAGGCGGCCGAGCTGGTGAGAAAGTACGGTATGACGGCGGACAACATAGCGGGGACTGCAAAGAAAATGATAAAGGAAAAGAAGGGTTAGAGATTGAATATTTCTGATATTATTCCTTTCCCAAATATTTGAACAAGCCAGTCAAATATTTTTTCAATATATGTCCCTATCGCCTCTAAACACATCATATATTGTGGGTTTAAAAGAAAAAGGAATAGATAAAATCCTAGGGGTAGCCACCGATTTTCAGGCTTGGGTCTCCAAGCAAACACCATTCCTCTATTGTTTTCCCATCCTTTTTATCTGTCATCGGAAACTCTGTAAGATAATACGATATCGCTGCTCCATGAGTCTCTCCGAGAATATCCTTTTCTTCTTCTGTATATAACCTAAAAAATTCGATATCAATTCTATATCCATAATACTCTATACAATCAGGTATTCCATTTCCATTGGCGTCCCCCGTTCTAGCTGGACCATAAGATGTGCATCCTATGGTTGCTATTGCTCCACCATCAATTTTACGAGTCAGCCACCAACTGAAACACTCGGGACCGAAGGAAGCATGATTGATTATAGCTGATAAGTTTTCAAAGTCAAGTAGGTTAAGTAAACTAATATCAAACTTGCTATTACTACAACCACCAATCAAGCAAATTGGATACATATCCTTGTTCTTAAAAAGCATAAATTGAGCTTCATCGATTCCGATCCACACACTCTCATCCAGAGGAGGATGTGTTGCCCAGCTCATCGGGTTGCCGTGTCCCTCAAAATCCAAAAATCCGCATCCTTCGCTAACTGCATCAATAATATCTTTGCCCTCAGTCAAAGTGTTATCAGATGTAAAGAGTGTTGAAATTTCAAATCCAACATCTTTAAGATAATCTGCGGCTGCCAATACGGCAAGTTCTCCGTCATAATATTGGTCACCTGCAAACGAATCTCCTCCTATCCCAACGTATTTCTTAGACCAACTTTCTCCATATGCAGTTGTCTCATAGGTTATTATTTTCTCGACCATGATATCTACTTCAAATTTATTTCTACATGCCAACCTGCCTACATACACATCAGGATACCAATCAAGGACATCTTTCCCACCAAAACGCCATTCTCCAAAAATGCCGTTGCCGTTACTATCCCAATCTTCAAATACAATATTTCCATCGTCATACTTATAGATATCAGAGAAATAAAGATCGCTGAGGAAAAATTTGTCACCATCATTAACATCTAAATAAGAATATCTTACTGGACACCACCATTTGAACTCTTTGACGCCACCATGTCTTCCACCGACAAGTAACACGTATTTTATTCCCCACTGTTCTACAGCGTCTTTAATGAAATATTTTACCTTCTCGGCATCATCTCTTCCATTCACCGTGAAATAAGTGCCTCCGTAAATCTCGCTCAAGGTAACCAACTTTGTTGCAACCCCATAGGTTTCCTTATGATTGACTAAAGGCTGCAAAGCATCACTGAACTCAGATGGGGCAACAATGAGTAAATCATAGACATCATTCTGCAATAACGGCTTTTCTGAAGGTTCATATGTTACCTTTATTTCCATTTTATTAGTATACATCAATTCATTTGATGCAGGGATATATCTGCAAGGAAATGCCTGTATAGAAAGGAAAATGTTATGCCCGTCACTATCCCTTCCAGCCCCAATATTGTATGAGATCCAGTCTAAAGGATAAAGCTCGGTGCTCTGGTATACTGTTCCTTCTGTTATTTTTGTGTCAGCATTTTCCATATTATGGGAAATCGGCTTGGGTGCTGGTTGTATCTTTCTATCTAACTGCATTGTGTGGATTTCTGATGTCGTTACCTCCACGTTTTCAATTTTTGTTCCAAAGGGAAATGTCATAACCTCTGTTTTATAAGGCAATATCGGAAAGTCTTCATTCATTAGGTAGGCCATATCACTTTCAATAAGTGTGTACTCTTGATTTTCTTTTATTTTTGGTGGTGAAAAATTAATTGAAAAAACATTTGTTTCGTTATGTTTTCCTTTGGCATCTTCCAAAACAGGTGCATTTATTCCTGCAAGCGTTGATGTTCCTAAGAGCATCACGACAATCACAACCACTATTCCCAATTTTTTCATTTTATTTCACCTCTTTTTTTACTTTCCTACAGGTACAACAAACATTGGATCAAAATCATCATCTAGCCCAAGTATGGATAGGACGGATTCATCGTCTGTCACAGGAAACACATTTGCGGAAAGACCGCATGCTGTTGTTTCTAATAACACGTTATGGGCTGATGACCCTGCTTCAAAATGCCATACCCATCGTATACTTTCATCCGAAAAGTCATCATGCCATTCTGGTCTTGTGTGATCTATATCCAACACAGAAACGATGGTAAGAGGGGCAGAACTAACAGATAAATCAGATGCTTGAGCAATTTCATCTCTCATGTCCCCGTTTGCAACTTTCATCATAAAAGTCATTATTGGAATTCCAAAAAAGTCAACAGGGGCACTCTTGAGTAACCAATTTATGCTGGTTAGAAGATTAGGGTAGTATCTATAAATGCCAGATTCTGTAATTGCATATATATCAAATGGATAATAACCATGCCCGCTCGGGACAGTTCGGTGTCTTTTCACCGTATTTGACGAACCACTCTTATCAAGGTAATACGAGAATCCATAGGACGACCAGATTAATTGACTTATCTCCTGCTCTGTTAACTCACCAGCAAACGATGTCCCCTCGTTTCTTTCTTCTAATGCAGTCGTTAAAGATATATCTGATGCCTCAACTCGTGGAAGCAATGAAATCCACTGTGGCTTATAGTCAAAATTATATGGGTGTTCTGGGTGACCAAGAGGCATAACAATCTTCCCTTTTTCAGTAGAGGGGACACCCATCTTTCTATCTATGGGCGATGTCGGTACCTCTGCTGTAACCACCACCCCTAAATCAATGGCATTCGCCGAGAACTGAATATTCTGATACATCGCCCCGATTTGAGCGCATCCAATGTTTTCATCGCTCTTGGTTTTATTCCAGACAAGAGCCAATTGGATAGGTGCCTTATATTGCCATCCAACCCCGTCCCTGTAATCTCCTTCCATATAAAAAACAAGTGAATGGTTCAATGCATCATATTTGTATACTGTATCCTCTTTTAGAACATAAATCTCTATTGCATAGTTGCCACCAATGTCGTAAATAGTTCGTTTTCCATCATCTCTGTATCCACATGCAGACCATAGAATCGTAGATAATTCTTCGTCGGTTACAGGCTCATCGGTAAACTCTCTTACCGACATTCTCCTGAAAATAGCCTCTTCAAGAGGCATATCAATCGTAAGTGGTGGAGGAAGCATATAGTCCTGTAAAGCAAAGCCTTCTTTTTCTCCACTCATAAAAATTGAAGAATTATGTAATCCCATTGTTGGCATGATGGCAAGACTAAAAAAAACTGCTATAACTCCAACAACCAACCTTTTTTTCCATATCGTCTTTCCCATTTTTTGCCTCCGCAAGTATATAATAAAAGTTTATACAAAAACTTTTCTATTGCTTGACGGCGTCATGTTAACATATGAAAGCATATGGAATATTTTGGTGGATTCGGCAAGTTAAGTCATCGATAAAAACCCCTATATATGCCAATTTTATTGCCAAGTGGAGAAAATGAAAATATTTATCGATACGGCAGATTTGAATGAGATAAAGGAGGCGTATTCATGGGGCGTCGTTGACGGCGTGACGACCAATCCGTCCCTGATAAAAAAGGCGGTTGACGGACTGAAGGTAAGGGGAGAGGTGGTCACAATGGAGGAATACATAAAAGGAATATGCATTGCCGTCGATGGTCCGGTGAGCCTTGAAGTCAAGGGGGTAAAAGCCGGGGAAATCATAAAAGAAGCCGAGACACTTTACAAAAAATTCAATTCGGTGAACGGTAATGTCGTAATCAAGGTTCCGGTAAATACTGCAATGTCTGAGGGAGATGGGAATTTCGAGGGCATAAAGGCAATAAAGCATCTTGAGGGCAAGGGCATTCCTACAAATGCAACGCTTGTAATGTCGGCGGAGCAGGCGCTGATGGCGGCGAAGGCGGGAGCAAGTTATGCAAGCCCATTTCTAGGCAGGATAGACGATTATATCCGAAAAAATCTGGGCATAGAATTTGGAAAGAGTGATTATCACGGCACCGGGGTAATGAAAAAAATTGAAACGGCAGAGGCGGTGGAACTGCTGGGGATTAGAGACCCTGCCGATATATATCGTAAATTGTGCGATGCCGAGCTTGGCGACAGTGGGGTGCACAGCGGTGTGGAGTTTGCAGAGATCATCATGAAAATATACAGGGCTTACAATTTCGGGACAAAGGTTATTGCAGCAAGCATAAGAAATGCCCGTCAGGTGAGGGAGGTGGCAGAACTGGGTGTAGATATTGCAACAATACCCTTCGGCGTAATAAAGGAGATGATGTCTCACTACAAGACAGTGGAGGGGATGAAGAAGTTTACAAATGATGTTGTCCCCGAATACAGGGCATTGTTTGAATAGAATTTGTAAATTGGCAAAAATAAAGACATGTATTCTGAGAATAGCAATGCATATTTACCTCTCTCTTATTCTTCTATCATGCCCCTGCGTATTTGCATTATTGACAAAATAGTCAATAACACCTCGATTCACAAGACATTTTATTTTGAGGATAGGGAATGCAGGAAGGCAAATCCCGGGCAATTTGTGATGGTCTGGGTGCCCGGAGTGGACGAAATGCCGATGTCCCTCTCTTGCATACGGGAAAGGCAGGCTGTCACTGTTGAGGTGAAGGGAGAGGGAACAAAAAGTATGCATGAAATGGAAGAAGGGGATAAAATAGGCATAAGTGGTCCGTATGGAAAAGGCTTTTTCATTCGTGGGAACAAACCCCTGTTTATTGCAGGTGGTACCGGCATCGCTCCTTTATTTCCTTTGGTAGAAGCGGCAAATAGTGGGGGAACAGTCATTATGGGGGCCCGCACTGCTTCTCTCTTACTTTTTGAGAAAGAACTGAAAAACATGGATGTAGATTTATATATATCAACGGATGACGGCTCGAAAGGACGCAGGGGATTTGCCACGGATATACTTGAAGAAATGGTCGGTGAGGGATTCGACATGGTCTATACATGTGGACCGGAAATAATGATGAAGAAGGTGCTTGACTTATGTATGAAAAACAGCGTCCCCATGCAGGCAAGCCTTGAGAGATATATGAAATGTGGAATCGGTATATGCGGTTCATGTGCAATCGACGGCTATCATGTCTGCAGGGACGGTCCCGTCTTTGAGGGCAACATTCTGTCAAAAATGGATGATTTCGGAAAATGGAAGAGAGACGAGGCAGGAAAGCAGGTGAGTATATAGTGCTTCAATTCTTTCCGTAGATTTCTATGAATTTTTCTATGCTTCTGTCGTATGTCGCCTCGACATCGTCTGGAAACAGGCATGCCGGTAGCTCGCGCCTGCTCCAGTGATAGCGTATGCATTCGCAACATTTTCCCTTCCTGTTGCACGGTTCCCAGGTGCAGTTGCAGTTCCGAAGATTTCTGTCTCTATCGCATTCCATGCCTGACCATATGCACGGCGTCTTTTATAATCTTGTCATGGTCGAAAGCTAGCGGCGGCAGGTCGTCCAAATCAAAAAATTTTGCTTCCAGTGCGTCATCGTTTCCCCTAGGCGTTTCTCCTCCAGTGGAAACAAAGTAAACAACGGATACAGTATGTCCCCTTGGATCCCTTTCCGGATCCGAGTAGACCCCTACCAGCTTTTCTACGGCTGTTCTAAGCCCTGTTTCCTCCTCCGCCTCCCGCACCACCGCCTCCTCCACCGTTTCGCCATATTCAACGAAGCCCCCGGGCAATGCCCACTGCCCTCTGAACGGCTCGTTTTTCCGCCGTATGAGCAGAATCTTTTCGTCCTTGATAATCACGCCATCGACTGTGAGCTTCGGATTTTTGTACTCCATGAAATGCAATATATTTGCCAATAAAAATGCATTGGCTGTCAAAAATAGGGCAATAAATGCATCGTTCGCTCAATTGGAGCGGGATAAACAAGTATGTTAAATACGCAAGTTATATAAATATACTTTATATACTTACGATACTACTTGTGCTACTCAGAACATTTTATATACAACCGGCATATACAGTATCATGGAAAAAGAAAATTTTGATGAGAAAAAAGATAAGGAAGAGGGCTCGGAAGAAAAAGATGCAGAAAATGCAGAGATGAAAAATATTAAAATTTCCATGCTAGTAAAAAACTACCTTGACAGTCAAGGCCAAAAAGGGGAAACGTACAATTCTTTATTGAAGAGGCTTTTAAAAATATCTTCTGAGGGAAGATACAGCGATTTGGAGGAAAAAATCACAAAGTGTACAGAGAGTAACAAAATAATAGTGTGGAAAATCAGACAAAATGATTATCGTAATATTGCCAAATTTATTTACAACTTTGGCTATGAAGATGATGACGTAAAAGTAGATATAAGAGAGTTTCAGAAGGGCTGGGGAAACGGTCTTTATTACAGTGTGAACGGTATAACATTCGCTAAGATATTGCCGCAATATGAGAGTGTGATGGTAGGATGGATTATCGAAGAAAAAGGTAAATTAGTTTGGGGCGGGATGTGTACGCTAAAAGAAATGGATGATTTTGATACCCATTTTTATAACCGCTATTCGGAGAAGATAAGAGAAGCTTATTACCTCGCAAAAAAGATAGCAAATGGATTGGGTGATAAGTATATCACTCTCAATAATAAGATGGCAACGATAGAGGAATCCATTAGAAAAATTCAGGATGAATTAAAAACAATAAAAAAGAAAACAATAAAAAAGAAAGAAGGAAGTTAAAATGAAAGAAATAACATTGGAAGTTTCTGAAGCACTTTCAGAAGATGTGGGATCAGGAAGGGCAAGATTGGATGATAGGACAAGAATAGAGCTTGACATAACCCCCGGCGATATAATAGAAATAGAAGGTAGTCAGAAAACATCGGCAGTTGTATGGAAAGTCCGCCATATAAATGAAGGAAAAGGAATAATCAGGATAGACAATCTTACCAGAAAGAACGCTGGAATTGAAATAGGGGACAAGGTAATAGTTAGGAAAATAGTTCCCAAAACAGCAAAAAAAGTGGTAATGTTTCCGATAATTCCTGAGGGACAGAAAATCCAATTCGGACAGGATATAGAACATCTTGTTAAAAGAGGACTGCTGAATAGGACCGTGAGTATGGGAGACACAATCGTTGCACCCGGTATAGCCCTATTCGGGAATAGTTTACTTTTCTCTGTATACTATACAAAACCAAGAGGAATTGTAGTTATTGGAGAAGAAACAGTTGTTGTTGTTAATAAGGATCCTGTAGAATATCCATTCCAAATATCTGGGAAAGACGAAATTAAGATTTTGGAGAATTTTATCAAGGAAAACCCAAAATTAGATAAAAATGTAATAGTGGCAATACAACAATTAATTCCTATCATAAAACGCCTAAAAGAAGTGAGGGAAGGTGCAGAAAGAATAAAAAAGGATTCTATTGATTTATGTACCAGAATGGATATGCTATTAGAAGCATTAGGCTATTCGGAGGATGATAAAGATGAATAGTGCAGATAAGTTTGAATTTTTTGCATCCGAGAAAAGGAAAGAAAGCAAACCCAAAGATTTTTTATCCGAGATGGCAGATAAAACAGAAATAGTTATACTAAAAAATATTAAAAAACAGTTAAAACTTGCAGGTATGTCAAATTGGATTTTAATGTATTATGGTAAGTTGCTTTCGTTACTTATGGATGAAGTCCCTCACAATTATGAAAGAGTTTTTCTCGAACCAGAAGAATTAGCCAATAATAAAGAGAAACTAGAAATGATAAAAGAGAATCTGTCCCTTATTATGGTAAGTTGTATAGGCGTGGCGAAAACCCTTAAAATAGACTTACATAATCCTATTGTGGAAACATTGAAAAGAATTGAGGAGGATTGTTAAGTTGCTTGGGTTTGGTCATATAAGGTGGTATCATATCGAGAAAAGCAGGTTTAAGCAAAAGAGCAAGGAAGAACTCAGTAAAAGAGGTATTAGATTATTTAGAGGGTGAAAATAATGGATGATAATGACAGAAAATTTTTTACAGAAGAAAAGAAAAGAATAATAGGAATTTACAAGGCATGTGAGGAAGAGCAGGAAAGATTATCCAAAGAAAAGGAAATTCGCTCTGAACTGAATATTGACAGGCTTGTAGATAATGAGCGTTACAGGGGTGAATCAAAAAACTTCTATGGGGCGCTTGGTGATAATTCGCATTTTTATAGAGGGGGATTCAAAATAGAGGACGGACAATTCATTGAGCAAATAAAAGCAGGGTTGGCAAGGGAACTCGTGGGGATAATAGAGGAAGAACTTGAGTTGGAGGAAAGATGAAAGTTCTTCACGTGGCTGACACACACATCGGCTATTCGACGTACCACAAAGTTGACGAGAACGGGCTGAACCAGCGAGAGATGGATGTGTATGATGCCTTCAGGCAGTTTGTGGACTATGCGGTTGAGAAAAAGCCCGACCTGATTGTTCATGCCGGAGATTTGTTTGATACAGTCCGTCCCACCAACAGAGCGATATCATTCACTCTCCAACAGCTCATCCGCATATCTAACGAGGGCATACCCATGGTGATAATATCCGGAAACCACGAAACGCCCAAGTTGAGAGAAACGGGCAGCGTATTCCGTATTTTCGAGCATCTTGACGGCATATATCCCGTATACAAGGGGAAATACGAGAAATATGAATTCGGAGATGTAATGGTTCATGCAATTCCCCACTGCAGCACAGGCGATGATTTGAGGAGAAACATAGAAGATATGGATGCGAAAGAGGGTGTTTTCAACATCCTGATGCTGCATGTCGGCGTTGCCGGCATAAAGGAATTCCGCACGGGTGACTTCAACGAGCAGGTGGTGCCGAGCGGCTGCCTGTCCCCTGATTTCGATTACATCGCACTGGGGCACTATCACAAAAAGACGAGGGTGACGGACAATGCATATTATTCGGGTTCGACGGAACACCTGTCCTTCAAGGAGGCGGGCGGGGAAAAGGGTTTTTTCGAGATGGATACCTCCACCGGTAGGGCAACCTTCATTCCGTTAAAAGTAAGGGCCATGGTGGATACGGGCATTATAGACTGTGCCTCCATGTCATCGGACAAGATAACGGGCGAAATAATGGAAAGGCTTAAAAATACGGGCACGGAGGGAAAAGTGCTGAAAGTGACATTGAAGGGAATGAACAGGAGCACGTACAAGGGGCTGAACTTTCACGAAATCAGAAATGTCGCATCGGATGCGCTCCACTTCGAGCTTTCCTATGAACTAAAGGAGATGGAGCAGGAGGTGGCAGGGGAGGGGAGCATCGGCTCACTTATAGAAGAATGGAAGGAATATCTGTCCGGCATCGCCATAGAAGGAGATAGGGATGCAATAGAAGGAATGGCCATGAAGTACCTCTCGGAGGTGAGCGGTTGAAGCTTCTATCCATTGTGCTTCACAACTACAGGAAATTCCAGCATGTCGAGATTATCTTCCCTGACGGCATCACGGCAATCATAGGCAACAACGGCTCGGGGAAATCGACAATCATAGAAGCCGTGGGATGGGCGATATACGGTAGTAAGGTTGCCCGCACCAACAAAGAAGGCATAAGAAGACAGAGTGCAAGTCCCAACGAGGAATGCTGGGCCCGGCTGACGTTTGAGCTCGGGGGAGATGTGTACGAGGTTACTAGGATGATGACCCCGTCTTTCTCGGCCGATGCAAACGTCAAGGTGAATGGGTTGGTGGCAGCCTCCTCCGCCACCGGCGCCACCCGGCTGCTGGAGAAGAGGATAGGAATGGATTACGATGCCTTTTTCACCTCGCTGGTCGCCCGGCAGAAGGAGATAAATGCACTTTCGAGCAGGACACCGGGGGAAAGGAAGAAGAGCATGCTCAGGATGCTGAAAATCGATGCCATCGAGGATGCGGTGAGGAAGGTGAGGGATGACCGAAAGGGGAAGGAGAATGTCGTGGAGGCGATGGAAGGCACTCTTAAGGACATGGATGAACTCAAAAAGGGCATGGATGAAAGCAGGGCAAAAAAAGAGAGTCTGGCGTTAAGACTGCATGAAACGGAGGACAAAATTTCGTTGCTTGAGGGGGAGGTCGGGGAGCTGGAAGTCAGGAGAGAGGCGGAGAAGAAGAAAGCCGAGAGGTATAACGAGCTGGAAAGAGAGAAGGTGCTGGTTGGTGAGAGGGCAGAGTCGAAAAGAAGGCAGATGGAGGAAAAGGAAAAAGAGAGGATTTCACTCACGAAAAAAAGGATACGGTACGGGGAGATAGAGCCGTTGGAAAAAGAGTATGATGCCCTAAAAAAAGAAAAAGAGCACATGGAAGGCATGAGGGAAAAATACCTTTCGGTCAAGAAGTTAAGGGAGGATATAACCGGCTTTCGGAAGGAGACGGAGGGGATGGATAAAACCATTGTAACTCTCGAGGAAAGGTTGAAGGAAAGGGAAAAGATAGGAAAAGAAGCGAGGGAGCTGGAAGTCGGACAGAGAGAAATCACGGACAAAAAGGAGAAAATAAAAAGTTCGATAAGGATAAAGGTTTTTCAGATAAAGGCATCGGAAGAGAAAATAGAGGCGACCGAAAAGGAGAGGAAAAAAATAGAGGAAATGGGACCCGACAGCAGCTGTCCCACATGCGGCAGGCCTCTAGAAGGGCATTATGGTAAAATTATCAAGAATTTTGCGGAAAAGGCGGAGGGTGAACGAAAAAATATCGAAGCGCTCGGGGCGGAGCAGCGCTCACTTAAGGATGAGCTTGAGGGGCTGGATGCCGAGGAAGAAGCGTTGAAAAAAAGGATGGACGGGGCAATAAAACTTATGGAAGAGATAAAGGAGAATGAACAGAGATTGGGACATGTATTGGAGACTAAAAAGGAAAGGGAGGCAAAGGTAGGGCAGATTGAAGGCAAAATTGCCGGGATGGGAAAGGTGGAATTTGACGAGAAAATATACGGGGGGTATGGGGAAAAACTCGGGGAACTGATGCCGGTAAAAGAGGATATAATCGTTCTCAGGAACGAAATCAAGAGACTGCCCGAGGTGGAGGGTACCATCTCGCAGTTGAAAATCGATATGGAATTGCTTGACAAGAGGGCGGAGGGTATAGCCCGGGAAATCAAGGAACTGGATTTCGATAAACAGAGATACGAGGCAATCGAGAAAAAATACGAGGAAAAAAGAAAGGAGATGCAGGGAATGAGGGAGGGACGGGTGCGGCTGGAGGGGGAGATAAAGCAGGCAAAATTGGATTTGGAACGACTTGAAAAAGACATGAAGGAACAGAGGGAAGCGAGGGGAAAAATAAAGGCATTGAGAAGGGAGATACAACAGCTTGAGACACTTGCGGGCGACCGCGATTCCGGTCTTCTCAATGATTTCAGGAGATATTTGATTTCAAAGATAGGGCCGGTGCTTTCATATCATGCTTCAAACTTCTTCAACGTATTTACGGGGGGAAAATACAGCCAGATGGAGATAGACGACAATTATGATATATTTATCTACGACAACGGGGAAAAGTTCGCCATCAACCGTTTTTCCGGGGGGGAGGAGGATCTGGCAAATTTGTCCCTGCGTCTTGCAATCTCCCAGATTATAGCCCAGCGCGCCGGCAATCTTGAATTCAATTTCATAGTGCTTGACGAAATATTCGGTTCGCAGGACAACGAGAGGAGGGCAAACGTACTGAATACCCTGGGAGAGTTGTCTCACCAGTTCCGTCAGGTCATACTCATAACCCACATAGAGGAGATAAAGGACGGTATGCAGTACGTCATAAAAACCTTTGAGGACGAGGAGGGTATATCTCATGTGAGGGTGGAATAATATAACAGGCATAACAGAAAATATTAAATCCAGCACTTAATACAATCTCAGGGCCGGTAGATCAGCTGGAAGATCGCCACCTTCGCAAGGTGGAGGCCACGGGTTCAAAAGAGGGGGTTGCACCTCATTAAGGGGGGATGCAACCTGTTTGAAAATCCCGTCCGGTCCATATTTTTGATTTAAAAAGACCAGAAGAAAATTAAATGAATTAGCAGGGGCGGTATTTGTTTAGATAATAGATAGAGGTCAGTGTTCTGAAGCTGAGGATTGTCCATTAGATAAGGCCACACTATATTTTGAAGAGTGAAAGCCATCCTCATAAGGAGAGAACTTCAGACGCCTGGTCAGTATCAAATGATAAATAAGTTTAAAAATAATGAAATTCTATTAAATTATATGGGCTTTCAAAATAAATCAAAATCAGTCGCACTAATTGTATTATTGATTGTTCCATCATTTTTTTCCCTCGTGTTTATAGTTGATCCAGCGGATTCATTGGCGGGAGGTCTAGAGTATAACAAAAACTCAGAGCCAGTTTGTACTATTGATAATAAAGCATTGATTAAGAGCGATATGTGCTGTCTTGAGTATGGTAATGAAACGTTATGTCGAAAAATTGGAACCTTTCAGGATTCTAATTTTAGTGTCAAATGTGAATATTATATGGGCATTAGAAAGGAGAATGTTTTAATGTATTTTTTTACATATGAACTTAACAACTCTGGAAAATTTTACCCTCTTGTAATCAATCTTTATACGTGGCCAGAAAAAATAGTTACAGATGATTTTGAAAACCCACTAAATGAAGAACCTTTAATGGTAGATACGTTTCCTTTTGTTTTATCAGGAAATAATAGAAGTTTGTACTTCCCCGAAAATAAGAATTATGAATATTACCTCTCTAATTCACAAGGAGAATATATATTATACATTTACTCAAAAACATCGAAAAATACAGACCATTCATCGATAGAAATGGTTGCAGTTTCAAGTGTTTTAAATAAATCAAACTTTCATGAATGCTCCCCTATTTATCTATACGAAAATCCGCCGACTTGGAGTTCGTTTGGTCCAGAGCGGACAAAAATTGAAATAAAAAAATTTTTCACAGGAAGAATGTTGAGTTGGCATCCTGAATTGCCTTATGTAGAATTATCACTGGAAATATGTCCACCCAATGAAAGTGATAATGGAAATAAGACCTTGGTTATCAAATTTAACGGCATTTCGGGGATGATGACTGAGAACGTATCGTATGATATAAACAATAAAAGATGGTGCTTCCCAGAAGAAGGCACAGAGCAGATATATTTTAACTATAATAGTTGGTTGTACCCATTAAGTAAGTACATAACAACAATAAAAATTGATAGCAACATATCATTCAATGGTAGCCAATCTTTGGAGATACCTGGCAAACAACTACTGGATGCTGAGGTTATCTATAAATGGGATGAGATAAAAATCGAAGTGTATAACAATTGGTGGACGTGCATTCTATTGATTTTTATTTTGTTATCTTATTTGCCTGCTATTAGTTGGTTTAGGAAATACCTAAAAGATGAAGAAAAAACATTCTCGTCATCGTTGGTGGTGTACGAGGTCATTCCAATTCTCTTTAGTGGTTTCTCGTTGTTAGTTAACTGGATTCCACTGAAGAGTATCTTATTTTTGGTATTGCTATCGAGCTGGGTATTCATTCCCTTAACTTTTGGTTTAATTAAAAAATATAAACGTTGAAATTTAGTTGTGACATTTTTTCACTACCACTGGCCATTAAGGTAGTCAAGTAGGATGGCAAGAAAACAGATAAGATGAATCATGTGGTTTTTGCATTATTTACATAAACTTCCTTTTGATCCAGGTCCTATCAAAATCTCTGTCATTTGAATAAATCGTGCTTATATTCATCCTTTTCATAACAGCTAATGAAATGCAGTCATTGAAATCGATTTTATACTTTTTTACAAATTCAGATGCCGCTATAAAGTCTCTCATATCTAAGGGTATTATCTCCAGGTGGAATATTGAGGATATTAGTTTTATTTCTTCTTCTATCTCTTCTGACCTTTTATGTTTTTCAAGCCACCAACATACTTCTGCAAGATTTATTTGAGAGGTTACTGCTTTCTCTCCACTATCAATTCTCTCCAGTATTATTTTTGATACCTCTCCAAACTCAGGGTGTCCCTGGATGGCATAAATGAAGACATTGGTATCTACAAATCTTCTTCTATTCTTTTCTTCATCCATTCTCTGGCCTCTCTTTTTGGATTTTTCTCTGGCTTTACTTTTACGCTTCCATACAATTTTTCCACAGGTTTTTCTACCATATCCTTGGATCTTATTACCAGTTTTTTATCATCTATCGAGATCAATATCTTTTCTCCCTCCCCTATTTTCAGTATCTTTCTCATTTTCTTGGGGATGACAACTCTCCCGCCCACCGATACTTTCATTTCTTCCATTTTCCCACAAAATACATGTAGTTTTGGTATATAATATTTGTCATTAAATATTATCCATAGAGATTTTGTCAAATAAAAGATGGTACAATTCTCTTGTCAACTAGTTATTAATAGCAATGATTTGTAAAATCTGTGACATGAACGAGACAACCAACTCTGACGGCATCTGCGATTACTGCAAACTATCAATGTTGTTTAATAAAGATACTCGCTTATTATACGCCGTATGATGCAGCCGTGAAATCTTTTCATAACCACTTTTTTCTCTTGAAATATACTAACATTGAGATACCTATAATACCCATTACAAGCAAACCTGCAAAATAACCCCAATGCCAGCCAAGCTCCGGCATATACTGGAAATTCATCCCGTAGATTCCTGCTATAAAAGTAAGTGGTATGAATATAGTGGCTGTGATGGTCAGCACCTTCATAACTTCGTTCATCCTGTTGCTCACACTGGAAAGGTAAATATCCAGCATTCCTGATAACATGTCACGGGACGTTTCTATGGCGTCCATCACCTGGATTGTATGGTCGTAAATATCCCTGAAGTATATTTGTGTGGATTTTTGAACAAGTTTCGATTCCCCTCTTTCCAGACTGCCAATGACTTCCCTTAAGGGCCACACCGACTTGCGCAGGAATATCATCTCTCTTTTCAGGCTGTGGATTGCCTGCAACGTTTCTGGTGTTGGGTTTGTCACCAGATCCTCCTCCATACCCTCTAACTTCTCACCAACCTTTTCCAAGATCACAAAATAATTGTCAATGACACTGTCTATTAACGCGTAGGCAAGGTAGTCCGCGCCCATTTTTCTAATGCGGCCTTTGCTACCACCTATCCTTTCGCGAATGGGGTTAAATACATCCCCTTTCCTCTCCTGGAAGGAAATTACGAAATTTTTACTGATTATTAAACTTACCTGCTTTGTCTTAATCTCATCCTCTTTTTCATCGTAATAAATCATTTTTAAAACCACGAAGATGTAATCTCCAAAGTCCTCCATTTTCGGGCGTTGACCTGTATTAACAATATCTTCCAGAACAAGGGGATGCAAACCAAAATGCTTTCCTATCGCCTCTATAATACCAAGATTGTGTATCCCGTCTATGTTTATCCAGGTTACTGTGGGCTTGTCCTTAAAAGGAAGGCATTCCTCAACCTTTTTTACTTCCCTCTCCTCAAAATGCTTTTCATCATAATCAATAATTGTAACCTTAATTGTCTCATCCTTTTCCTTGCCCACATGGACAAGAGTCCCGGGGGGGAGTCCAGCCTTTTTTGATATTTTTTTAATCAATCGCGACATATCTACTCATCTCTCACGCCGGGGGTAATATGGTGTATAACTCATATTTCACGAACTTTTCACTCCCATAGCCATCTAACCGGAAGCTATTGCGAACTTTTATTAGCCCCAACCGCACATGTAGTAATCATATCTCTAAATTTAAACATTCCTAAAAATCTTTCTGGCTGTTTACATATTATAAAAATGATAAACTACAATCTGTAGTCTATTCTGTGGCTATTTACTTAAATCCATAGCACATATAGTATTGTATGCCCAAGAGTAAAGAAAAACTGAAAAAAGAAATTGGGATGTTAATCAACCAGGGATACAAAGAAATCCCTGACCATGAAATGATGGGCAAAACACTTCGCATGAGAAGAGGAGACCAGCAGTTTTTCTATCCGGATACAAAAAAGGTTATTCAAATGGTAAGGCGTGGCTCTAAGGATAACAAACTTTACTATGTTGTTTACGGGGACAGAAAATACCATGATGATCTATTCCTCGTACCAGCAGAAAACTTTGGAGATGAATTACCCGGCAAAGACCAGAAAACCTTTTCCCAGTTGAACGCCCGAAAATGGAGTGAAAAAAGGAAATGATTAAAATGGAAAAGAGGATATTAGGTGTTTTGGTTTGTGTACTGATGATTGCAACGGTTTTTCCAACTGTGGCAATAGGAAGTGAAGAATTGGTTTATTCTCTTCGGCAGATAAATTGTGACTACCTGGAGATAAATGTTACAACAGATAAGCAAAGTTATCAAAAAGGCGAACCAGTCAACATCATCATTACAAATGTTGATGAAGTGCCTATGTTAGGTTTTCCTTATCTTGACATCTATAACGTCTCCGCAAATGACCTTGTATTTTGGGCACGACCTGTGGACATGCCTGATTTATGTCAACTTGACCCCGGGGAAAGCCAAAATTATACCTGGAATCAAAAAGATATGCATGAAAATCAAGTAGATGTTGGAGAATATATGGTTCTTTTCACCCTCATGGCTTGCTTTGGACCAGTTGCCAGAGACAACGCTAAATTTATGATATTTGACCGTTCTTTAAACGAACCACCAAATCAACCAACAAAGCCTTCTGGTAAAACAAATGGAGAAACAGGTACCTCATACTCATACTCATCGTCAACCACTGACCCGGAAGGAAATCAAATCTACTATATGTTTGACTGGGATGACGGAACCAACAGTGGTTGGATTGGGCCATTCGACCCAGGACAGCCAGCAAGCGAATCACACATCTGGAATGCTCAGGGTTCATATCAAATCAAAGTAAAAGCCAAAGATGAATATAACGCAGAAAGCGATTGGTCTGATCCTTTGCCAGTTAGCATGCCAAAAATCTATGAAAATACGTTATTAGCATTGCTGGAAAAACTCAATGAATGGTTTATGCAAGCATTTGGAAGAGAGATATTGTCGTGGGCGTTCAACCTATAAAATATCTTGAAAAAATGATTTGTAAAATCTGCGGCGTGAACGAGACAACCAACTCTGACGTCATCTGTGATTACTACAAGCTCTCCCTACTGTTCAATTACTACCTGCGGTTGCCGGAATTCTCTGCACGGATATGGCAATGGTTGTCTACGGATATCCGCCTATTCTCAAGCTCGGGTCGCCCAGCAGAATCCACTGCTGCACGGCTTTTTCATCTATGGAATCCCATCCCAAGTCGGGGAACCACCAGCATTCGGGCAGTGTAAAGGACTTGAAGTGGCTGATGTAGCTGGTCTGGGTCTGGGCGTATGCGGTACCCAGCATGTCATATTCATGCTCGCCGTACTGGCGGAAGAACTCCGAGGTAATCCAACCGTCTCCTGCCCCAACCGTACAGAACTCTCCTTCCCAGCCCCAGCCGAAGCCCGTGTTGCCCATGGATGCAATAGCTCCCGTTTCGGGCATCTTCACAATATACCAACTCCAGCATTCAGGTGTGGGCTGACCGTAGGTGTGCATGTAGATATTTTTACCGAAGAAGAGCAGGAAGAAGATATCCAGTACTGAGGGAACCAGTGACACGTTGAACAGGCTGTTGTGACAGCCACCCACTACCACCACCGGATATTTACCCGTATTGGCCAGCTGCTTCATGGGAAATGCCGGAAATTGTATCCAGGGGAAGAATGGGGAAACCTGGGAAACTGTAAGGCCGTCCACCGAACCGTACTGTCGGTTGCCGGGTATGCCGGGATATTGGTCGCCCCAATACCCAGGGCTGCCGTGCCCGGAGAAAAAGGCGAAACCGTGACCCTGGCTGAAGGCCTCGATGATGTCAGTCTGACCGGTAAATCGGCCGTTGGATGTCCATACAATCTCCTGTTCAAACCGCTCCGGCATGTAGTAGAGGGCTCCTCCTCGACCGTGCAGGGACTTGGCACCGGTGACCCATTCGCCTTCATAATAGACCTCGGTGTGGTTGCGGTAGTCGTTGAACATCACCTCCCCGTTGCTGTTTTCTATCCACAGGTGTACGTCCGTGACGTTGCCGTAGGGCTGCGGGTCATAAGACTTGCCTCTGATGTGCAACACGCCGTCCATGTAAGAAACGTTTGCCCACCAGAAAAGAGTGTTGCAGTACGCCTCGCTCTCGCTGGGGGTGTACGAATAGTCATCGCTGCCCAGGACATCGCCATCAGATATAGATACGATTTCAGTAATAGGTGGGGCCGGATACCCATCTTGCAGGGCAGGATTGAGATGGTCGTCGTGGTTGAAATGCAGTTCGGTGTCGGCACCCCGGTCAAGGTCAACGTTAACCACGTCAGCTGGGCCAGTGTCGCCATCGTCGTTGGTGCTCTGGGCGTAAATGGTGTATTGTCCGTCGGGAAGACCCGTGGTGTCCCATTGGAAGTCCATGTCATGCTGGTCAAGAAACCCGTCGCCGGACGCCACCATGACGCTCTCAAACCAGTCGGCATTGTAGGTAGTGGTCTCGTAAGTGATAATCTTATTCACCACGTCCTTAACCTCCTGGACGTTCCGGCAGGCCAGCCGGCCCACGGCTACATCCGGGTATAGGTCTGTAACATCCTCCGGGGCACCTGTCTCGTCGGTCCATTCGGCAAAGATGCCGTTGCCGTTGCTGTCCCAGTCCTCAAATGCACCCCCTGTCTTGTAGATGTCGGCGTAATACAAGTCGCAGGGATAACCGGGCTCTCCGGACACCAGATTTGAATATCTTACGGGTACGTGCCATCCCTGAACTCCGCAGTTGGCATTGTCACGGGGCTTGGCATACAACAAGGACTTGAGTCCGCCGGCTAGGATAACGTATTTAATGCCCCAAGACTCGATGGCGTCTTTGATGAAATATTTAATTTTCTCTGGCTCATCCACACCGTCATACTGGGCGTAGATGTCCTCGGTGGTTTGGAGAAGGGTTGTAATGCCCATGCTGGTCTTGTGGTCCGCCAGCCACTGCAGTTCGGAGGAAAAGATTTGAGGGGCAATTATCACCAGGTCGTAGGCGCCGGCACGGGTAAGAGTGACGGCGGGTGAATCGTAAGTGATATGCATATCAGCACCGTCGGCCACATACAGCAGGTTATCTCCCGGTATATAGCGGACGGGGTAGAGGTTAACGGTTACGTAGGTGACATGCTCCATCTCTCCGTTCAGTCCGCAGCCCACGTTGTAACTGTACCATGCGGCGGGGAACGGCTGATGGCTGTTATATAGTGAAATATCTTTTCCGGGCGGCGCGTACCCTTCAATGGGGGATAGGGGCATGGGTGCCGGAGCAGGGAGAACCTGATCCTGAACGGACTGCTCGTGTATACCGCGTGGTTCCACGGCCACTCTGACATTGCGTACTCCGAAGGGCAGTTGGAAGGTCTGTACCGTGCGGGGAAGCAGGGGCTTGCCAGGGTTAAGGAGGTAGTCTGTTCCATCACACTCCAGCCGGATATATCCGTCCGTACCTCTGGTGGAGGTAACTGATGAAAAATCAATGGTTGCAGTGCGGGGGGCATACATGCCAGACGGCGATGTGCGGTAATCCGTCCCGTGGTTCACGGAAACAGCGGCTGCCCCCAGCCCACCCAAAACAATCATGTACACAACGGCAATAGCGAGTATTTTTTTCATAATATCACATGCATATATCGGCTGCTGACTATTAAAAATTTTGTTGGTTGATAATTGAAAGGCATTATTGGGAAAACTCAATTTTAGAATTGTCAATTATATGCTGTGGAACTTTTTTAACTTTCTCCCGCTAAAATCACAGCATGACAAGAAAAGTCATCTGTTGCATCTGCACGCTTTCCATGTTGTTTAGTAAATGTATTCTGGCAAATGTTTTTTAGAAAGGAGTTGTTGGATTGGTGGGAATGGTTTCATTCAAATTTTAATTATATGCCTAGCTAGCAATTAAACTGTGATGTGAAAATGCAAATAATGCAAATGATTTTAAGACGGTAAACCATTTATAAACGGTTAAAATGAATGACAAGAAGAAAATACCTGTTTTGGGTATGGAGGAAAAGACCTACGGAATGATTTGGGGCACGGTAGCAATTGTTCTGGGATTAGTCATACTCCTATTTGTCTTCTCCCAGGCGTATGATATCGTACAGAATCCCTCAGAGAAACTAGATAAATGGGTGCCTGAGGAGATAGAAGGACCAACTGCATCATTTAGTTGGATATCTCATGACAACTCTGTTACCTTCAATGACGATTCTAAGGAGGGAGACGGAGAGATAACGAGTTGGCACTGGGATTTTGATGACAGCTCCTCGAGCAATGAGGAGAACCCCCGTCACGATTATTCCGGCTATGGAGAGTATACCGTATCTTTAGAAGTTGAGGATGAGAACGGCAAGAGCGGCAGTGTAGATACAATTGTGCATTTGGAGGAGGGTTCCAACGATGGTCATACTGAAGAGGGTTTTCCTTTTGACCTGGGTATTATTGGCAACGTACTCGAAAGGTTTGTCATTGTAGGTCTTTTGACAGGTCTCTTTGCTGTTTTGGTCATGATTGGTGGGAGAATCACCATGGCTGGTTGTTATCTCCTGAGACCAATGCCAAAGACCTTCAAAGTTAAAGTGAAACCCAGGGACATGGAGATTGAGATTCCGAGCAAACAGATAGAAGAAAATCAACCAGAAAAACAAACATAAGAAAAATAAAAAATTACGATATTGAAGTTGGCCTTATATTGAGAAATGAATTGCTGGGCTTATGGGACTGAATTTATTTTGAGTCCTGCAATTCGAGTCTTACTCAAATTCTTGCCTACCCTTTGTATCAGTGTATTAGAATATAACATCTGCAAGATTTCAAAACAAACAGAATACCATCAAGTATAAATATCAGGAGGAACTATTCGCTGTTAACAACGTACAATTTAGGGAGTATGAAATTATTTACTCTTTTTGTTAGTTGCTGTTGATATAAGATAAGAAGGTAGAAAATGAAAAACGAAAAAGAAACAATGGTGATATCCACCAATCTATTTGAGGTTTAATTAATATGAAATTTGAAGAGCTCGATATGAATCCAATGTTCCTGAAAAAAGCAAGGGAGCATGGATTCAAAGAACTTACTTACATTCAGGAGAGATGTATACCCGAAATAAACAAGGAGAAAGATGTGGTCGGTCAGGCGGAAACGGGTTCCGGAAAAACCCTTGCTTTCGGTCTTCCGATACTTGAAAAGATCGTTCCCGGCAGGGGAATTCAGGCGCTCGTCCTCACCCCGACAAGGGAGCTTTGCGTGCAGGTAACAGAAGTTTTCCAGGATTTCGGGAAATTGCTAGGCATAAAGACGGCAAGCGTATACGGTGGTGTGAGTATAGAACCCCAGATGAGGAATATACGCAAATCCGATATAATTGTCGGCACTCCTGGTAGAATACTCGACCATATTGGCAGGAATACAATACATTTCGATAATTTACGATTTCTCGTGCTTGATGAAACTGACAGGATGCTGGATATGGGGTTCATAGATGATGTCAATAGGATTATATCTTATACGCCGAAGAAACGACAGACTCTTATGTTCAGTGCCACCATATATGAAGATATTCACCGAGTAATGAATAGATATCTCAGGAACCCCCTGATTGTGAAGACCCGTTCACATGTCGATGAAAGCAAACTGGAGCAGGTATACTACGATATATTTCCTCAGAACCTCAAGTTCTCCCTCCTTTTGCATCTGCTCAGGAACAGCACGCCCGGTCTGGCAATAGTGTTCTGCGGGACAAGACGCGAGTCCGATATTGTTGCAAGAAACCTCAAAAATCAGGGCATAAATGCCGTAGCGATACATGGGGGAATGAGCCAGAACAAAAGGCTTAGTTCGCTCAATTCATTGAAGAACAAAAAAACAGATGTACTTGTTGCAACCGATGTGGCGGCCCGGGGGCTTGATATAAAGGACGTCACCCACATATATAACTATGATACGCCAAAGACAGCCAAGGAATATCTCCACCGCATAGGAAGAACCGCACGTGCCGGGGAGAATGGTACTGCAGTCACCCTTCTTACGAAGCGTGACCACGATAATTTCAGGCGGATACAGAAGGAATATGAAATGGAGATAAAACGGACGGATATGCCTGACTTCAAGAGAGTTGCATTCACAAGGGATTATGATAGAAGGGGAACAAGGGATTCTGACAGGAGAGAAAGGCGATTCAAGGGGTACAACAAATATCCGACTCCGGCTGCTTACCGCCATACATCGGCGAAATCAAGGGGATACAACCGGCGATAAACGGGGTATCCGGTAACTCCCTTTTTCCGTGGACTATAATGGACAGGGAAAGCAAAATTTGGGGGTTGTAACGTTATATGCAAGATAGAATTATTTCCTCATCTACGGTTAGTGCAACATTTAAAATCCCGACCTTTTTTGAATATTCTTATAAGCGGCAATTCGTTTTGGTACGTTAAAATGGTAAAAATTGAAAAGGTAATATTCTGCGTGTTTGTGGCAATGCTTTTCGTGATGCCCATGCTGTCTCAATCTGATTCATCATCTCTGGTGGGGGGCGGGGAGGTAAAAAATGATGACCGTTGTATTGGATTTAATGTCCTGGGCGATGGGTGGAATAAAACATTCGGGGGAAGTGATGCTGACCAGAGCCACTCCGTCATACAAACTGCCGACGGGGGATATGTTCTGGCGGGAACGACCGCCTCGTTCGGTGCAGGGGGCGATGACATGTGGCTTGTCAAAACCGATGGCGAGGGCAACGAGCAGTGGAACCGGACTTTCGGGGTGAGGGAAAATGATGTGGGATGGGACTGCCAGCAGACTTCGGACGGCGGATATGTCATGGCAGGTTTTGCCGGTTCTTCGTCTTCGATATACGGCAATGTTCTGTTGATAAAGACCGACGGTAACGGCGATGAAATGTGGACAAAAACTTTTGAGGACGACGATGGCAGCAGTGCATACTCGGTTCAGCAGACCGCCGACGGCGGCTACATCATAGGCGGGGTTACCAACCTCGGCGAGGGGCATGGTGACATATTACTCGTCAAAACGGACGGTGACGGAAACTTTCTGTGGGACAGGATTTTTGGGGGATATTATCCAGATGCCTGCTACTCGGTTCGGCAGACCGCCGATGGATGCTACATCATAGCCGGAGAAACATATTCTTTCGGTGCAGGAATTGTGGATGCATGGCTCGTAAAGACGGCAGAGCCTGCGGTGAAGATATGGATTTCGGGCGGTTTTGGATTGCATGTGTTAATCAAAAATATTGCTGACGATGAACTGCACGACATAGGTTATTCAATCGAGTTCAGCGGGCTGATATTCATTGGCAGGGAAAGTACGGGGTTCATCAGTTCAATTCCCCCGGGCGGGGAGGTGGCGGTCAACATGCCGGTTTTCGGCATTGGTTCGGTGACGGTGAAGGTGACGGCATCGGATATATCAAAGACGGCACACTTCCGTGTATTTGGGCCATTTTTGTTGCCAGACGCAAAATAAATAGAAAAAGCAAAAAATGTACAGAGGCATTACCTTTCAATGAAAAAGCCATACGTTGCACTTTCTATTTCAATCGCATCGGTTTCATTTGCTGCGATATTCATAGTGTCGGCGGAAGCCCCGCCCCTTACCCTGGCGTTCTACCGCATTCTTTTCACTGCACTCATGGTTCTCCCGCTTGTGGCATTCAATAAAAAACACAGGGAGGAGATGGCAATGCTTCCTTCTCGCCATTTGCTTCTCATGGTCGGCATAGGAATAATTCTTGCCGCCCACTTTGCATTGTGGATTTCATCACTTGAAAAAACCTCGGTGGCAAGCTCGGTTATACTCGTGACCGCCCATCCCATCATTGTCACACCCCTTGCATACCTCATTTTTAAGGAGAAGTCTTCCCCCGTAAATGTAGCAGGCATAATTCTGTCTGTTGCGGGGGTCATAACCCTCGTTATGGGGAACTACGGCATCCATTCCTCTACGCTGGAAGGTAATGTGCTTGCAATGCTCGGGGGGGCGGCTGCGGGTCTGTACATACTGGGCGGAAGGAAGATGCGTAAGACCGTATCAACGTCGTGCTACGCCTTCGTGGTTTATGCCGTCGCTTCCGTGATGCTGTTATCGCTCTGCATAATATTCGATTCTCCTGTTTACGGCATAAGCATGAGAGATTACGGGATAATTTTTCTGATGGCAATTGTTTCCGGGATGTTCGGGCATACGATGTACAACTGGGCACTGAAATACGTTCGTGCGTCTGTTGCATCCGTATCCCTGCTCGGGGAACCGCTGGGTTCTTCGCTGCTGGCCTTTGCACTGCCTTGGATAAATCAGGTGCCAACTCTTTATACAATGGGCGGCGGATGCCTGATTATTGCGGGCATATACATGGCATCGCGGCATCAGGAATTGGATTAAATCTGATTGGTGCCGTTAAGAGAATTTATAAATAATTTGCATATGCAAAATGTATGAAAGTTGCGATAACGGGGGCGGCCGGATATTTTGGGCAAAGAATAACAGAAAGACTTGAAGGAAACGAGGCATGTGATAAAATCGTGGGCATTTCAAGAAGAAAATTTGAGCATTCCTTTAAAAAACTGGATTATTACCGTATGGATGTCAGGAGCGAGGAGCTGAAGCAATTATTTGGCAAATACGAAATTGATGCGGTTGTGCACCTTGCATTTGTGGTAAACCCGATTCATGATGCCAAGGAAATGAACAGCATAGATGTCGAAGGGGCAAGAAATGTGCTGGAGGCTGCAAAGCAGGCAGGGGTTAAAAAAGTCATCATGACGAGCAGTACGATGGTCTACGGGGCATGGCCGGACAACCCAGAATTTTTGACGGAGAGCAGTCCTCTGAGAAGTCATCCGAAATATTATTACAGTAAGGACAAGGTAGAAGTTGAAAAAATGTGCGGGGTTTTCAAGAAGCAGAATCCCGACATGATTATTACGATATTGAGACCGTGCCTTGTCATAGGGCCGAATGTGAACCATTTTTATTCCCGGTTGGTGAACTGGCCCGTCCTCCCGCTGGTCGGAGGAAACAATCCCGGCATACAGTTTGTCCATGAGAACGATATCGGGAGGGCATATGAATTCTTCTTAACGAACGATATCGGCGGAACGTTCAACATCGTGGGTGACGGGACGATGAAATGGAAGGAAATTATTGGGGCGGCAGAAAAAAGGGCTGTTAAAATGCCAGGCTTTATTGTTTATCCCATACTCAGCCTTATGTGGAAACTTCATCTGACGGAGTCGCCCCCGGAAATTCTGGACTTTATAAGATACAGGTGGGTTGCATCGGGAGATAAAGCCAGGAAAGCCGGATTCACCCCGGATTACAATTCCAAGGAAGCGCTCTATACATTCCTGAAAAAGAAAAAGTAGAAAAACTTTATTACCTGATTCAATTTACGATTACCCCTCCGGGCCCGTGGGGTAGCTTGGCATCCTTCCAGCTTGGGGTGCTGGTAACCCGAGTTCAAATCTCGGCGGGCCCATTTCTATTTTTATCTGGCATTTGTATTTGCCCATGCATTAGCGGCTGGCTGATTTAAAAGCGCGGAGGGAGGTGCTGAATCCCACGATAAATTTTATGGTTGGAGAAGGGATTCCGCCAGCTCTCCTCTTCGTAAGAAGCCCCGCCATTCATGGCGGGGAGTATGTCACTTGTTCATTCGTCATTTGTGTGAGGATGCGCCAGTCGCTATAAGGAGAAAGGGATTTACTGAGTGTGCCTAAAACGCACATTTTCCGCTCTTTTTTGTTACTTTCCGAAGTACTGATAAAATCGATAAATTTATAATAAGTTATTGTTTGATACCAAATAGGATGGGAAAGATGGATATCAGGGATTACAAATCTGGTATAGCTAATTCCTTAGATATAAAAACTATTGATAACATACTCATTAAGTTGATAGTATCAGAAAAAGAAGATGACGTTAACTGCGATTATTATATGATTGAATGTTATGAAGACGATATCCGGGAAGAAGATTTTTTACGAGCTTTAGTTAATATGATTCCCCATTATGCATTAAAAAGGGAAAAATTGGATTCTCTTTCGAAGGAAAATTTTATGAAACTCAGTAAAGAAGCTTTAAGAAGATTTGTTAGAACTGAAAACTCGGGGGAAATTGGAGAACTACTGATCTTTATTTTATTAGAGGCCGAAAGGAAGGCTTCTCAATTGATAAATAAAATGGTTTTGAAGACTTCTGGGGGTGTTCACGTTTATGGTCTTGACGGAATACATATTGGGGTTCTTGACGATGATGTTGTTCTATACTATTGTGAATCCAAAACTTACAAAGATTTAAACAAGGGCATAAATGCTGCAATATCTGATTTGGATAAATTTCATCAGGACAACATAAAAGAAGCCTTCGAATTAGAGCTTGTTAGCGATAATATAGATGAAAAAAAGTTTGAGGGAATCAAAGATAAACTTTTGGAATTATTAGATCCTTATACAGAAATAGATAAGAGTCACTTTAAAAAGAAATATGCAATTTTTATTGGATTTGATTGGGCTAATATCAAATCATTTAATTTTAGGCCACCTATAAAAAATATCGAAGGGAAATTATGTAAATGCCTAAAAACTGATTCCAAAACAATTTGTAATAGATGCAAATCACTTGTTGATAAAAAAACAATCAATCGTTCTGTAGATATTTTCTTTTTGCCTTTTAAGGATTCTAAAAAAATAAATAGAGATTTCGTTAGGGAGATAAAATCATGAACCAGGGTTGGTATCAAGAATTGAGCAACCGAATAACTTCAAATGATGAATTCATTGGGGATTATCTTGAATTATCAAGGCATTTTTTCAATAATAAGCAAAATAGTCTGTCATCAAAAACCCTTAAAAGACTTATGGAGAGTGCTTCAATTTTTGCTTGCTCCTCAGAGGAAACCCATAAAAGATTGGCTTTAAAGATTGCTGGCTCAGTTATGGAGGCTGATATTGATAATGAAGCCTTAACTGCAGCGTCTGAGTTAATATTTTTAAGATTAGGCAATTTTCCATTAATAAGAATGGCTATAGAAAAATATGAAATGAAAGATTTTTTTAGCATTTACAATGGAAATAGACCATTGACTACTCTCTCCCTAAACTATGAACTCACCAACAAGGTTATATCAAATCAAATAGTTATCGGGAAAAATATTGAATTATTTACAGATTTTCAATCGAATGTAATAAAATTTTTAAGTGAAAAAGAAGATCTTTCTATTTCTGCTCCTACTTCAGCAGGAAAATCTCATGCGTTGAAATCCTTTATTATTCAATCCCTTTTGACAAAAGAAAGATTTGTAGTGGTTTATTTGGTGCCAACCAGGGCACTCATAACTCAGGTACAGAAAGAAATCAGACAATCATTTAATGAATACTCCATAACTGATGCTGAAATTTTCACCTCTTCTTGGGAAGTGGTCGGGGAGGGAAAACATGAATTTTCTAAAGCAGTTATAATTTTAACGCAGGAGCGCCTACAAACTATAGAGGGAAGGACAGATAATTTTCAAGTGGATTTTCTTGTTGTTGATGAAGCTCAAAATATTGAAAAGGGTAGTCGAGGAATTACCTTAGAAGATAGTATTATGCAACTAATTGAATGGAACCCAGATTTTCAAATTGTATTTATATCTCCTTTTAGTAAAAATCCAAAAAAATTTGGTGAGATATTCTCTTATGAAACTAAAGACATTATAACAAAACTTACGCCGGTAAGCCAAAATATTCTTTACGTCAATATTGATGGTAAAAAAATTACTATTAAACAAGTTTCACAGGAATTAGAAAAAATTCTAGATATGGCAGAATATGATGGTGAAAAATCCCTTCCTAAAGTTGGATATAAAAGAAAATCTTGGGTTGCGTTAAATCTTGTTGATGGCAACTCTACACTAGTTTATTGTGATGGGGCTCATGATTGTATAAGAACTGCACATTATCTTGTAGATAATGCCAAAAATGCATCACTAAATAATAAAGAACTTGATGACGCTGGTAATTTTCTAGCTTCTTATATTCACCCACAATATTATCTTGTCGATTTCATCAAGAAAGGAGTTGGTTATCACTATGGAAACATGCCAGCTTCTGTACGGACTATTGTAGAATCACTGTTTAAAAAGAGATTAATTAATTCTGTGTGCTGCACAAGTACATTATTAGAAGGCGTTAACTTTCCAGCAAAGAATATTATTTTGTACAGACCGAAAGTCGGTTTGAAAAACCCTATGGACAAGTTGGGATTTTTAAATTTAGCTGGACGAGCTGGGAGATTGATGGAAGATTTTGTGGGTAATATTTACTGTATTAACCCCCAAGAATGGAGGGATGGTTATACCCCAAAATCAACACCAGAAGACCATGAAATTGGAAGCTCTATGGAAGATGTTGTAAAGAAGAAAAAAGATGAAATTATTAGTCATTTGAAAAAGTATGTAAAGAAAAGAGATAATGAAGATGTCATGGTAGCAGTCACTAGATTTTTGGTAAATGAAATTAGAAAAGGAAACAAAGAGTTTGTGAAAAATCTGTTGCAACGTGATAAAGAAATTCGAAAACAAGACCTAGATGACATTGTTAAAATGGTTAAACAAATTGTAAGTGAAATAGAATTAGATGGTAAAATTATTATTAAAAATAGGGCTATTGACCCCAGATTACAGAATAGATTGTACTTGCACCTTCAAAAAATGGACGAACCTCCTTTGCCCCTTCATCCATCAAATTTTGAATTTTATGAGTCTTTGTTAAAAATATTAAGTGTAACTAACGAGATATTCCAGAGGAAAAAACCCGAAAATTCGTTAAAATTCACAGCTTGGCTTTCAAAGTCATGGTCAAACGAGGAACCTTTAAATGAAATTATCAAACAAAGAATCTCGTATAAATCCAAAAACACTCAACTTACAAAGAAGAAAATCAATGATATAATAGAAGATGATATTATTAAACATATCAATCATAGAATAAGATACGAGGTAGTTAGGGATTTTAGTTGTTATATCTCTATACTTAAATATGTATTAGAAGAAAAAGATGGGGTGCCTGAACATTTTGATGAGAAAGTACCATATTATTTGGAAATTGGGGCAAGTACACCCACCACGATCACTTTAATCAATAACGGCATTCCAAGATCGCTTGCATTATTATTTTCTGAGCATCTGCCTGAAGATTTACAGGATTTTGAACTTTGCAAGAAATATATTGAGCAAAATGAAAGTTATATCAAACAAAAAATCTCACCCGCCTTATACAAAGAATTAGTATTGTTTTAAACAATCTGGATTTTCTGCAGTTATCGCATTGCGGATAACCAATTCCCACCTCTTCTGTTGGAGTATGTCCCAATATATCATCTCTCTTTATGAAGTTATAATACATCCTGTAATACCGTCTCGCTCCCCCCTACTTGTGCGTTCCTGTGAAACCCCCCTACTATATGTATATAGATATATAATAGGAATTAGTAAAACATTTCCGGCGAGTGTGTAACGATCGGGAGCGGACAGGCACCAATCAACAGATAGAAACACCAATATTTTTTTACAATAAGGTCGCCTATTGTAGAAAAGGGGCGGAAATGTACCGGAAATTTTATTTTTGCTGAGCGGTAATGAGCAAATAGTGAGAGGATTGAATGCAGTATTCATTATCTTTTATTCCCTCAAACTTTCGATTTTTTCCTCCACTGTAGCAGAATTTTATAATATTTTGCAACCCGTATTTACCACCCGTTTTGCTCGCCACCCAAAACCCGAAGATTCGCCAGACCATAAACCAATACTTTTTTAAATAATGTAGTAATATAAAATTGTTTAACATGTTATCCAACACGACAAAGGAGAATGCAACGCAAACGGATATGGAAGAATTAGGGCAGTGTAAATTTTGCTCTATGATTAAAAACAAAAGAAATTATGATACTTTCATTACTGAATTAAATTATGGCTATGTTTTTCTTAATCCAAATCAATCTTATAAAGGTCGAGTAATATACATACTTAAAGAGCACATCGAAGATTTTACCGAAGTTGATAACGATTTGTTTTTAAATTTCTGTGGAGAAATGAAGCAGATTGCAAAAATAACTAAACAAACTTTACAGAATCCCCTAATAAACGTTGCTATCCTCGGTAACAAAATTAAACATCTGCATTGGCACATAATTCCAAGATATAAGTACGATAGTCGGTGGAATGGACCCCCTTGGCCAATTGATACAAAATTATTGAATCCTGACGAGTATAAGGAATTGGCACTTTTGATAGGGGGGAAATTGAAGGTACTTAAAAATGACTGAAATAATAAGATATAGAAAAACACCCGTTGGTTTGAATGATATCGGAAAATTTCCAGCATTGGAGGGAAACTGGAATTACTCTTACAAGAGTCTAAAAAATTTAAATCTTGCTTTCAACGAAAAATTAGATATAGACTCGGAAAAAACATCAATTGTGCTAATGGGGTCTTTTGGTAGATATGAAGCATGCCCGTTTTCAGATATAGATTTAGTTGTTGTTTCAAATGAAAAAGAAACTGAGATAAAAAAAATAAGAAGTAACGCTTTAAAAATTGGTCGAGAATTGAGATTTTTAGCACCTAATCCTAAAGGCGTTTTTAGCCAAGTTAAACCAATCGATTCTTCAATACGGGATATTGGAAGCCATAAAGTTGACGATAGTTTTCAGCTATCGCAAAGACTCTTATTGCTAATGGAATCAACACCTGTCTGGAATAAGACATTCTATGATGAAATCATCGATAGATTGCTCGAGAGATACTCTTATTATGTAATCGAGGAACCGAAAAAAGAGCAGATATTCCTATTGAATGACACCATCAGATATTTTCGCACAATTTGTGTCAATTACCAACACTCTTTTTGGAAAGAAAACGAAAAATGGGCTATTAGAAATATTAAATTAAATCATAGCAGAATTATTATGTTTGCAGGACTATTATTTCTCATTCTTAACTCCAGCAAAAATAGAACAGACAAAGTGAACTATATGAAATCCCACATGAAATTAACCCCACTAGAACGAATCATCCATGTCTATAATGATAACAATGATACAAATGTTGAAAGAGTTGTTGGTTCATACAATGTTTTTCTTGGAAAAATGAGTGATAAGAATATTCGAAATAGTCTAAATATTGATTACGTAAATCGGTATTTAAATCCAATATATGCTGAATTAAAAGTCAACGCATGTTTATTGACGGCTGAGCTAACACGCTTTATATTTTCTATGATGGGTCACTGGACGAATAGCATATTTGAATATCTTATTTTTTAATAACAATATTAAGTCTAAAATCTTAATCTCTAAATGCCCATTTTATTTTCACAAATATAGCCAAGTCTAAGTATGTAACCGCTAGCTTGAATAAGTTTAAGACATTTTGTGGAGGACAGATGAGATTCACTGAATGCTATCCCATATTGGACAGTTAGTAAGTTTCCAAATATTTAGTACATGAAAACATAGAAACAACAGCTCGATACCTACATTTGATAGATGGAGACTTGCGAAAATTAATCAATAATCCAAATGTAAAAGACCCTCTCACGCAAAGAAACGGCAAAAATCGATATGCCATTGTAAAACCCTATCCGTTGAATGAAATGGGCCCACAGGGGCTGGGAGGGTACAGCGAAACATTTTTCCTGTTCTTGTATTTCCGATAATGATTGCGGTCATTTTACCCTTCACTTTTAGGGTAAAACAGAAGGATGTCATTTCGACCTAATTTAAGCCGTGCTGGCCTTATCGTATCTACATCTGGTTCTGTCAATAAATTCGGTTCTGGTGCAATTCCGGGTCTTTTCTCTCCACAAACGTTACGCCGTCCCACTTGTGCGTTCCTGTGAAACCCCCCCCACCATATACACATATATATGTTATAGGAATCTTAATTTCATTGCCGTTTGCCGGCACGCCAATGCAGGGGACGTGAGGGTGTTCAACAGATGTAAAACCCTTGATTTTTTAAGAATAGCCTTCTCATCTTCTCCAACAAAGAAAATCTTTTGTACTCGTCCTTTGACCTGTGCAAATGTCCAGGAAATACTCCGAGTTTGTTATATTCACTGAAAGCACCTTCGCTTTCTGGGTGCTCTTTCTCCATCTCATTTTTTATTTTAGCAAACAGGGTATGGAGCTGAATTAATTCTTCTTTTTGCATCCTGTCACGGTGGGATAAATAAATTTGGTTTAGAATGTGCAATGTCCAAACTCTGGAGGATTTCCAATCTTTCCGTACAACACAGTAATCCTTCCTAACACTTCATCTATTAAAGATTGATCATTATTCATCCACTTCAAATCATTTTTTAATTCGTCGTGAATACTTTCACAATCTACCGCAACAGCATCTTCTTTAGCAATGACACAAAAATAAAACTGCACATCACCATTTATCTTGTACTCATTTCCACCCATATCGCCAGTTACGGGATTGAACAGGAGTTTCTCTGAAAAATTATTTCTTGCTTTAAAATAGTCCACGAATTTATAAAAGTCACCCTGATAATAAGGGTAATTAGAATGTTTTAGCTCTACAAATGCTGTTATCTCCCCGCCCTTACATATTAGGTAGTCTGGAGAATAGTGCCCCAAGTTTAACAAGGTAGGCTTTGCAAATAATTCATACCCATCTTTCTCGATGTTTTTTATTAGGTAATGGCCCAAACGAAAGTCCAGGTCGCCTTCATAGGCTATTTTTCCATCCTCATAGTATCGTTTAATATCTTCATTCCATATCTTCAAAATCACTGTTTTAATCATAGAATTTTCATCATGCATATAGTTTAATCCTGTTTCCAATATTTAAGCATTACTGGTTCACTCGGGTTCTGTTTCAAATACAGGTCTTTTCCCTGCACAAACGTTACGCCATCATACTTGCGGGTACTGTGAAACCCCCCCGCTATATGTATATAGATATATTATGGGAATTAGATTACTCATCAGAAATGTTTTTGTTTTTCATTTAGAAGCTTAGCTATTTCATCTGATTTGGTCTGACCTGTTTCTTTTAGTTTCTTATATACTTGTGAATCCAACTGATTAAGTAAAAGTTTAAGTAGAATCTTTACATCTATCTCCATAGGTGATGAAAATGATAGAGGCTTTTATCTTATTGACGCTAGAGGCGGATAAAGTCAAGGAAGTACTTAAAAATATAAAGAAAAAAGTACCTGAGGTCAAAGAAGCAAAAGGGATAACAGGACCGTATGATGCGATACTTCGGGTAGATGCAAAGGATCTACAGGATCTTACAAGAGAGATTGTCTCCACAATCTACAGAATAAATGGGGTCATTGACACAACGACAGCAATAGTCATAGAATCAAGTGAAGACGAATAATCATATTATTGGAATTTTATCAATGTCAAACAATCCTCCTAAGAACATAAATTCATCATCCTGCAGGGAAGATTATGCTAGAAAAAGAAAGATATTAAGAAGAAGAAGATTAAGAAGAGAAAGAATACTACTCCATCAAATTAGAAGAAATACAAAGATCGCTGCTTTTAGAATATCAACAATTAAAGTTGAAAAACTTAGAATAACTCCGGTAGAAGGTCTGGCGATACTCGTGGGTACACTGGTAGGGGCGGGAGTTCTTGGTTTACCTTATGCTGCATCAAAGGTAGGTCTTATACCAGCAATGGGGATTTTATTTGGAATTATGCTGCTCATGCTTTTCACATCATTCATTGTCCTAAAATTATCAGCTGAAATGGGTGGAGCCCAAATGAGTACAATTGCACAAAGCTCTCTAGGTAAAACCGGTGGCTGGATAATGTACCTCAGCATCATGATAACGGGTTTCGGAGCTTTTCTCGCCTATATAGCAGGAATTGGAAGTATTTTCACAAATTTATTTGGAGTTAACGAGACCATTGGGGCCATCTTTTTCTGGATTCTTGCTTCATCTGTAATATACTTGGGTTTGGAGGCCAGTGGAAAAACAGAGTTGATAATGAGCTTGTTGCTGCTAGCTATTTTCATAGGTATAACCGGTATGCTTCTCCCACATGCAAGATTAGAGAATGCGCTCTATGCAGATTATACCGGTATATTTTCTATGATGGGTGTTGTCATATTTGCTTTTGGATTCCATACGGTTATACCAGATGTTTATAGAGGAATTGGAAGCTACAAGAAAACGAAGAAAATTATTGTATTGGCATTCCTTATCCCCACTGTTGTCTACGCGGTTTTTATGGTTGTATTCCTAATGACATTTGGCAAAAATACTCCTCAGGTAGCAACCCAGGGGCTTGAAACCATTTATAATGGAATGGGAAACGTTGTTGGTAATGCGTTACCCTTAATTGCTATAACAACAAGTTATATCGGATTGGGTCTTGCACAGCAAAGTAACAGTAAAGAGTTCCTCAGATTGAAAAAACCAGCTGCATGGGCACTGACCGTTGTTCCACCAATAATTATTTATCTTGCAGGTGTAAAAAACTTTGCCGATATTCTATCATTTTCAGGTAACACTGGTGACCTGATGGCTTTCATAATTCTTCCTATACTGATATGGATTATAAGACGTGTTTCCCGATGATTAGCATACATCTTCAAAAATGATAGATAACTCTGCTTTGTGGAGGGGGGTGACAGATTCCACGATAAATTTTGCGGTTGGTGCACCGGTTCTGGTGCATATACGACTGTTACTATTTAGTTGGTGCATTCGACTGTCACACTCCTTCCCATTAAATCCAACATTTTATTCCTTCCAAGATTTAAGTCAATCCCTGCTTCCTCTGCCGGAGCGAACCGTAACGGGTTCTGGTGCAAAAGTGGCATTTTATAGCTTTCCTGCGAACTCGTCGAGTTCCCTTTCCCAGTTTCCTGTCAGACCGTTGCCGGTATTGGCATCTTTTCCGACCTTAAAATCCACGCCGGCCACCTTAACCATATTCTTCTTCGAGAGAAGTTTCTCCATCTTTTGAAGCCAGTTCCTTTCCATTGCATGTGTGTTGATTATAGCGTATCTTTTTCCTTCCATGTCCTCCAGCTTCTTCATAAAACTCCTCATGTTCTTCTGGATGTTGAATGCCTCAGTCGGGGCAGAGAATACATACAGGTTTGCTTCGGGCATTGCGACAGGGTTTGCCTCATCGGTTTTGAAAATCTGGACTTCCCCTTTCTCCCTCAGCTTTTCTGCGAGGTAATCAACAATCTTCTTTCCGTTGCCATATCTTGACCAATAAACGGTGACATATTTCATAAACTCACCAGTATAAGATACGAATCATATATAAGAATGTAACAGTAAACATATGGTTCTGGTGCAAATACAGGTCTTTTCCCTTCACAAACGTTACGCCGTCCTACTTGTGCGTTCCTGTGAAACCCCCCTGTTATATGTATATAGATATATAATAGGAATTGATAAAACGTTTCCGGCGTGTGTGTGGCGATTGGGAGCTGACGGACACCATTCAACAGATGTAAAACCCCATTATTTTTCGGCAATCATATATGGAATCCCATCCTTTATTTTGTATGTGGCTCTGCATTTCGTGCATGTGAACATTCCCTCCAGGATATCATCGCCTTCCATTTCTTTCACCTCCAGCTCAAGTTCGCCACGGCATGCGGGACAGCACATCATCTGGATAAATTCTTTCTTCATCATTATGACATAAACAAATTAAATAAAAATGTGATTACCATACATGCGTCTTGCACTGAAAATTGCATATGACGGAACATACTACCATGGTTACGCCCGCCAGCCCGGCATTGTCACAATCGAGGGAGAAATTGCGAGAAAATTGGAGGAGATGGGTGCAATTAAAAGTGGAAAAGATTCATACCTTCAGGTTGCATCAAGGACGGACGGGGGTGTCAGTGCCGCGGGAAACGTAATTGCTTTTGACACCGATATGGATAGCAACTCAATTGTGAATGCTCTTGTCCATGCCCTGAAGGAGATATGGGTTGTGGGTTTTGCAGAGGTGCCGTGTGATTTCAATCCGCGTTACGCCATGGGTAAAAAATACAGATACTACCTTTACAATGACGGGCTTGATGTTGATGCCATCAAAAATGCGGTGGGATTGTTTGTGGGAGAACACGACTTCACAAACTTTGCCCGGCTGGACGGGAGAAATCCCGTAAGGAGAATCCGGAAGGCAAGGGTTTTGCCCGGCAGGATAATGAAGATGGATTTCGAGGGCAATAGCTTTTTATGGAATCAGGTAAGACGTATGGCGGCTGCGGCGGAAAAAGCCGGAAGGGGAGAGATTTCTGCGGAAGATATCGGGAATGCTCTGAGGGTAAAATGTAGAAAAAGTTTTGGTACTGCACCGCCGGAAAATCTGCTGCTAGTAAGTGTAGCATACCAGGAAAGTCTGGATTTTCATCCGGTCAGAAAATCGGAAAAGTTTGTGTCCGGCACATTAAAAAAGTTGGAATTGAGGACGACAATGGCGAGCGACATTATGACATTCTTGTAAACGCAATTGAACGAAATAAATATATACACATTTCCCATTCTTGTAAGTAAGGTGATTGTATAATGAAAGCGAATGCAGTTAAATTTGGTTTGGTTTTGGGGGTGGCAGCACTTTTGGTTGCGCCGATGTTATTTGCACCGGCATCTTCGAGTGATTCGCCGAAGGTCATACCTGTAAACTGCTCTGTTGTAAAGCAAAAAGGGGCTTCTCTTGACATGCAGCAAACAATAACAGTCAGGGAGGCGAAGGAATTAACCCGGAAATGCAATGATGCGGCGCAGTCGTTCGAGGTACTCTGTTCGAATTCATCCTCTGATGGGGAGAAGGACAGGGCAAGGGAGATTATAGAAAATGCAGTGGATATGATGATAGACCTTAATATACTGACTGCAGAATATGCTACGTATGTGGCGAATATGCTGTTCTGGCCATGCGGACCGTCACACGGCTTTGACATATTCGCACCCGTAATCAGTGTGGGGCAGGGTTGCTCGTGGATTCCCCTTTATCCTGGAGAAGCGTTCCTGGGCATTATGCTGAGGCCTATATTTGTGTTGTATCCCCTCGTGGGTTATACGGCTTCTCTCGGTGTTAACCTGTTGCCGCCGCGAATAGAGTACTGGGATCTTGTCGGACCGCAGGTCTTTATGGCATGGGGATTTGCCGGGATATACCTCAACTTCGGTAAGATCGGGCTTGGAGTGCCTAATACAAATTTCATGCTAGGTTATTCTATTGCCACGGCGGGAATAAGCCTTCTTTAGAGCTTTTTCCTTTTTTATATTTTTTTAACTTTTTTAAAATTTTTTTGATGCCAAATTTTATTAATGGTATTTGTATTTAGGTGGTTAATGGGTGGACAATTCAAGGCATGGATACAACTGGTTAGACCGTTTACTCTCGTAGCTCCGTTTATAGCGATATTTTTCGGAGTCATTATCCAGCTTGCAGTATACGGGAACCTGGCAGCATTCTGGCCAAATCTGCCGACGATACTTTTTGCATCTCTTGCACTATCTGCAGCTCAGGCGGTGGGGCAGATTCTAAATCAGGTGGAGGATGTTGAAATAGATATATTGAACCATAAGGATTACCGCCCCATACCGAGCGGAAAAGTAAATGTGGGGCAGGCCGAGATGGCCAGCTGGTCGCTCGCCATATTTTCCGTACTTGTCGGCTTTGCGGTGAATATTTATTATGGGATGTTCATGACGACTTTTCTTTTGTTCGGCATACTGTATAATCTCGAGCCTTTCAGGGTGAAAAAACGCCTGTGGATGAATACGGCATCACTTGCACTGTCCCGTGGTTTGCTTCCTTTACCGGCGGCGTGGAGCATATTCGGTAACCCCGCCGATGCGGCCCCGTGGCTTCTCGGTAGCATAATGGCTGTCTGGGTGCTTGCATGGCAGAATACTAAGGACATTGACGATGTTGAGGGCGACAGGGATTGCAGGATAATGACGCCCGTAGTTTATCATAAAGGGAAGACATTGACTCGCATAATGGGCATTTTATCGTTAATTACATTTACCCTGCTCACTTTTTATATTGTTTCCGGATGGCTTCCGTCCAGTATGGCAATTTTATTCATCCTGGCGTTGCCTACATTCTGGATGTTTTACAAGATGGCCAGAAATGACATATCTATTACTTCACTGGAAAATAATGAATTATGGGCATCCTTTTACCTTACACTGGCAGGTTTTTATATAGTTGCCGCTGCAGCATACCTCGTGGGTCCTTACCTGACTCTTTTTTCGTAGTCAAGATTTTTGCTCATGTAGACCCCGTCTTTTTTGTACCCCAAGCGTCTGTAATATTCTCTGGTACCTACACCACTTAAAACCAGGATTTTTTCTTTTCCTGCATCTCTTGCGGCATTCTCCGCCTCGCCCAGCAATTGCCTCCCGTATCCCCTATGTTGCCATTCTTGATATGCTTTTTTTCCTATTGGAACGAGGGGTCCGCTTACTCTCAACTCCCTTACCAATGCATCATTCGCACCGATTTCATGGCGGTGGGGCATGAAAGGGAATCGTAGTCTGCAGTAGCCCACTATCACATCATTTTTCCCATCTTCAATTGATATAAATATTTCTTTTCCGGCGCTCGCTTTGTAATCTCTCTTCACAATCTCCACTTTCCCTATACACACATTGTCTTTATACTGCCGGTGGCCCACTTCTCTGCACCGTATGCACCTGCATTTTCTCCCTTCGTTTTCCATGCGTTTGAGAACAAGCTGCCGCAAATTGCTTTTTTTGATGCCCGCATCAATCAAATTTGCCGGAATATCTCTTTCCACACGCTGTATACGAACCCACTCGGGTACATATCTCTTCATTTCGGCGATAAGATCAATGGCATCATTCGTATCAAGCGGTTTGTATTTCCCTCTTTTCCATTTCTCGTATAGTAATGATGGATTTACCACTAGTGTGGGATAGATTTTCAGCATGTCGGGTTTGAATTTCTCGTCTTCGAACATCCTTTTAAAGGACTCGACGTCATCATCCCGTCCGCTTCCCGGCAACCCCGGCATTATGTGGTAACATACTTTCAATCCGGCATCCTTGGATATCCTCGTAGCATCCGTGGTATCCGAAACAGTATGTCCCCTCCTTATTTCGTATAATACCCGGTCGTTCAGAATCTGGGCACCCAGTTCGATTCTCGTTGCACCCATACCCAAAATCCTGTCCACGTGATGCAATCTGCACCAGTCAGGCCTTGTTTCTACAGTCATGCCTGTGCACCTATACTTTGCCTTCTCGTTCAAAACCTCTGCATCTTCCAGTGTTGTAGTCCTTTTTTCATTCATGGCATCGTAGCATCTCTTCACAAACCATTCCTGGTAGTCAAAATCCCTGGCTGTAAAAGTTCCTCCCATTATTATAAGTTCGATTTTATCTGTCGGATGCCCTACAATTTCAAGCTGCTTTATCCTGCCGGCTGTTTGTTCAAACGGGTCGTAGTTGTACATAATTGCCCGCTGGGCGGCAGGCTCCTTGCCCGTATAGCTCTGGGCGGAGAATGGCGGCCCTCCGGGGCATGGGATACATCTCCCGTGGGGGCATTCGTATGGCGAGGTCATTACGGCGACAATTGCCACGCCCGAGAGTGTCCTTACGGGCTTTTTTTGTAATATTGCATCTATCTCTTGTTTTTGCCCACCGGGGATGTGTGAATGTATATCTGCATTTGTGGGCATTCTGGCAAGACCGTATTTCTTGCAAAATTCTTTTTTAAATTTCTCCAGAGACTTCCTTCCGGTTATCTTTCCCTCATTTATGGCTTCCAGTATTTTCCCCGCCAGTTTTTTTATCTTTTCCTCCTCACAGTCATTCATTTGAAAATTGTATTTTTTCATTTACGTATATGTCATGCCGCTTTCGCTGTCTATCCTTTCGTCATCAGAATAATATTTTTCGATGATATCATTTTTATCGACGAATGTTTCCTTCAGCCGTGTTATACGTTTTTTGAATTCACTATCATGTATATCCATCTCCTTGTAAATCCTGCTTATGAGTTTTACCAAGTCTGAAAATATCGGAACCAGGGCTTCCTGTGTTTCATAAATTTCCTCGAGCATGGCCTCATTATATCTGATTTCATCTTCCAGTTCCTTGATTTTACGGGAAATATCCTTCTTATCGGTCTTCATTATTTCATCTCCGGGGATTATGAAAATGGGAAAGATTATTAAACTTTCCCATGCCTCTTTCCGATTAATATCATTGAAAGCAGTACGCCCAATAGCATTACTATGACTTCAAATCCCGGAGTATTTTCGGAAGTAATTTCTACAGTCTTCGTTATACTGTCCTCACCTCCATCGTCATCTTTTACGGTGAGCGTTATTGTGTATTTTCCACTTTCTTTATAGATGTGCTCGGGATTTTGCTTGTCCGATGCTGTTCCGTCCCCGAAGTCCCAGTGCCATGCAATTATTTCTTCGTCATCGCTTGAAACATCCGTAAAGTTGATTTTTTCTCCGACGGATGCTTTCTCGGGGATGTAGAAGAATTCTGCGGATGGCAGTGCATTCGCCACAGTCACCTTTTTCGTTATTTTCATCTCGGCCCCTTCGTTGTCGGTGACCGTAAGCGTAACAACGTATATGCCATTTTCATGGTACTTGTGCTCGGGATTTTGCTTGTCCGATGCTGTTCCGTCCCCGAAGTCCCATGTATAATTCGCTATGGTGCCATCGCTGTCGGTTGATGCGTCCGTGAAATTAATCGTATCCGCCGTTGTCGGAGCTGGAGGATCATAGCTGAAATTCGCCACAGGAGGCACATTTAGAACTTTCATGGTTATATTGTACTCGCTTTCTTCCCCGTACCCATCATTAACCTTGAGTGAAATATTGTATGTGCCGCTATGTAGGTATTCGTGAGTCGGATTCTGTTCGCTTGATGTGTTACCGTCCCCGAAGTTCCAGTGCCAGGATTCTATATCAATCTCACCGTTCGGGTCTGTGGAATGGTCGATGAAATTAATTGTGTCACCGGAGAACGGATTTGTTGGGTAATATGAGAATAAGGCGGTCGGGGGGCTGTTCGGAATGCCGGCTGCGTACTCGCAGGTATTCATAAGTGGATATTTGTCCCTGTCATTCCCTCCGGATAGTTTGTATGGTATGTCGCCTATCCCATCGCTGCCTGAAATATTCTGTGTCATTCCTTTGTAATTGTCGGTTCCTGCGTAATCACTCCAATAATTGCCACCGGAAGGGTAGCCGTTATCCCATGTATTGTTGTTTCCTTTATCAAATGCATTTTCCACGTTGTATGCAAAGTTATTGTGGTATATCGCATTGCCGGTACCTTTCTCGATATTCAGTCCGTAGACATTTTTCCAGAAAGAGCAGTTGAATATATAGTTGTTATCTGATTTTATATCCAGCCCGTACAGGTTGTGGTGGATAAGTAATCTCGTGATTGTATTTGATATGGATCCGTTTGCAATGGCAATACCGTCCGTGTTATTGTATATGGTGCATCCGTCCGTGTTTCCGTTTGATGAGTTCTCGATGAGCAAACCATGTATATTGTCAAAGATCGAACAGTTCTTCATTCCCGTGTATGAAGATGAGTTTATAAGTACTCCATATACGTTGTTGTGTATCCCACTTCCAGTGCAATTTACAATGCTTGTATCGTTAGATTGGTACAGAAAAACGCCGTATTCGTTGATTGAAAATTCGCATCTGTTGATCTTTGATGTGTATGAAGATGAGTATATGCCGTAAGTATTGTTTGTGAATATACAGTTTGTCATATCGAAAGAAGAATCATAGCTCGCCGTACCATTTACATTCTCGTAAAACATGCAATCCTCTATATCGGCATCGGAATCCGTGATGAGCAATCCTGTGTTGCTGTTGTTGAACCTATTTTCGCCCGTTATTGATGCATATGAGTCTGAAAGACGAACGCCTTTCTCATTTTTCCAGAGATCGTTCCCTGAAATGTCGGTTGATGCGGAGCTTATCACGTCTATACCGCATTCGTTATCATTGAGTGTATTGTTGTGTATACTGTTGCCATCAGATTTGAATAATCGCATTCCGCTTCTCTCATTATTGTAGAACATCGTATTCTCAATCGTATTGGTATGAACATTTTCTATGTTGATGCCCAGCCAGTTGAGATATATTCTGCAGTCTTTTATTATGAATCCTCCGTTCGATGGTCCAATGCTGTATGCATTCATTCCCCTCTGTCCATTTGAGAAAATATCACAGTTGGTTATTGATGTATCCGAGGATAACCTGAATATTATGCCATCGTTGGCATTACCGGAAGCCGTCACATTCTTTATATCACATCCGGAAGACAATATGAATATCATGCCGTCAATATTATCGGAAAAGTTACTTTCGGATATGTAGATGTTACTGGAATTTACCACAAGCATACCCTCTCCGTTATTTTCCGTTGAAACCTCGATAGAGATATTAACACAGTTTATCAGGGCCATATAGCCGGCCACACTAGTTAGGGCGCCGCCGGTCTGATTTACCAGATAATAAACATTCCTTTCATTTACCTTATTAGACACATCCATATATTCGTAAAAGTGCTCGGTTTCGCTTCCTTCCATGTCTATGCCATAGTTATTTCCACTGAAAATGTTGTCGGTAAATGTATTAAGAGGGGCATAGGAAAGCAGCAGACCGATACTGTTCCTGCCTATCATATTACTAGAAAAGATGTTGTGCTTGCTGTTTGTTATTTCAAGGCCTGTTGTACCATCGTTTATTATGTTGTTGCCGATTGTGTTATACAATGAATCCGTGAGGACTACGCCCTTTTCATTATGGGAAAAGGTACAGTTAGTAACATTGATGTAGCCGGAACCATCCACATATGCCCCATAAGTGTTATTTGAGAACGAAGCATTTCCAAGAATGCAGGCTGATGAGTTGTATAAGTAAACTGCATATTCATTTTTAAATGCAGACACCTGTATATTCAGGTAAGTTGAATCGAATGCGTACATTCCATAATTATTATCGCGTATGGTGCATTCTTCCACCGTATTGTTTTTCCCGTAAATCTTAAATCCAAAATCGTTTTCATATATGTCCAGGGATTTGAATGTTGAATTATCCCCGTATACAATCAGGCCAACATCACTTTCATGGATAATGCAATCTTCAATATTTGCTTTTGAATCCGTTATATTTATGCCACAGTTTTTCCCGGTGAAGTTACATAATTTTATCTCCACGCCCGAAGAATTTTTTATATTCACTCCTTCCGTATTTTCGGAAAATGAGGAGTTGAATATTCCTACTCTTGAGGAAATCCGGGAATATATTCCACTGGTGTAATGTGAGTTAAATTTACTGTTGGTTATATTTATAAAATCACTATCCTCAATATACACTCCGTATGCATTGCTGGAAATTGAGCAGTTGTCTATTAGGGTGTTGCATGACGAGCCGATTTCTATCCCGTTTATGTTATGTGTTATGTCACAGTTTGTTATCGTATTCCCGTCTCCATTAACAAGAATGGCCACTGTATTGAATTTTAAAGTGTTGTTGTCTACAGATGAGGTATTGCTGGAGAACAATCTTATCCCGTTTCCATTTCCTTCCAGCCGGTTGTCTTTTATGCTACACGTTCCATATGTATGAACATCTATTGCATGTGAATTTTCATGAAAATCATTTCCGTTTATTTCATTATTGTTTCCATTTTTAATTTCAATACCGAATATATTATCTGCAAAGTTGTTTCCTGAGATTTCATTTTCATCTCCATTCACATCTGTGCCATTGGAATTCTGTAAAATTTCGTTGTTTTTTACATGATTGTCTGAACTCTCTATTACAACGCCTTTTATGTTATCTCTTACCTCATTGTCTGATACTTTGGTATAATCTCCCTGCAAACGTATGCCAATTTTGTTGTCAGTGGAGATACAATTTTCTATGGTTATATTATTTCCGTTCACATCTATTCCTACATTATTTGAGGCATTTGTTATCACAAAATTTTGGATTTTGGATTCACCTGCTGTTATGGTTACAGCACTTCCTGTACCCATCCCGTCCACAACTGCATTTTCCCCTTTGATAATAACAGATTTGTCAATAACTATACTCTCCCTGTAATTTCCCTCAAGCACGTATACGTGGTATCCTTCGCTTGCATTGTTTATGCCCTCCTGTATGGTGTGGACATGTCTTCCATCATACCAGTCTGGTGGTGCATCATCATCGACATAGACGTTTGCTATGGTTAGATTGCACGTTTTATTAGATGAAGCCTCATCATCATCGGTGACTGTTAGGCTAATGTTGTAGGTTCCACTTTGAGAGAAGTTATGGGTTGCATTCCTTTCATAACTTATGTTTCCATCGCCAAAATTCCATGTGTAGTTGGTTATGACCCCGTCGGCATCGCTGGATTTATCTGTGAAGTTTATCATTTCACCATCGGCAGGATACCGGGGCATCCATGAAAAATTTGCCACCGGTGGTGCATTCACTATCTCAATATCCTTGGAGAGGGTGTTGAGTGCATATCTCTCATCAAGTACCGTCAGTGTTACGGTGTATTCCTTCTTTTCCGAATACTGGTGTGTAGGGTTCTGCTCGTAACTTATGTTACCGTCACCGAAATTCCATGTCCAGTTCACCAACTCGTCATCCACACCCGAGGATTCATCATCGAACTGTACGGTATCCAGAACCGTGGGCTGTAAAGGGGTCCAGAAGAAATTGACATAGGGGATATGGTTGAGAGTATTGATTTTCTTGGTTATCGAATTAACCGCCGAGTCATCATCTTTTATGGTGAGCGTGACGTCATATATTCCATAGTCACTATAGTTGTGAACGGGATTCTGATCATAGCTTATATTTCCGTCCTCGAAGTCCCATGTCCAGTTTGCAATACTGCCGTCCGTGTCATAGGAATAATCAATAAACTTTATTAAATTATTTTCTTTTGTCCAGTAAAAGTTTGCGGTCGGTGGAACGTTGAAAACAATAATCTGTTTAGTCGCACTGTTTCCGCCGCTTGAATAATCCTTTACAAACAGTGTCACATCATATTTTCCATCGTCGGTATATATGTGCGTCGGGTTCTGCTCATAGCTTATATTTCCGTCCCCGAAGTCCCACGTCCAGTTGTATATGTCCCCGTTCCCGTCAGGGTCGGTTGAGTTATCGATAAAGTATACGGTATCATAAGTAGTGGGTGTCTCCGGTTCCCAGTAAAAATCTACTGTCGGTGTACCTCCATCCAGCAGGTTAAGATATTGTGAGATGATGATATCATCGCCGCCTTTTCTTATTACCAACGTGACGGTATAATTTTCATCCTTGTCATATGTATGTTTAATACTCTTTCCGTAGCCTGTATTCCCGTCCCCGAAGTCCCATGTGTAATTTGATATGTCCGAACCTATTGCAGAAAAATTCACCTCCCTGCTGCCACTGTCATAGCCCCATATAAAATCAGTCTGTTTTAATTTGTAGTAAGAGGAGGATACACCTTCGCTTTCCTGCATTACATTTAGAGCTACCAATATCAATGAAGCTGCAAGTACCATTACAAAAACTGCTTTAGTGTTTGTTTTAGTTAACATTTTTTCCCTCAGTTCTATGCTTTAGAAATGAATATTGTATGGTTATTTATAAATTTGTATAATGCTTAGGGTTATTCTTTCATATTTCCCCTTATCATCTTTTCGATTCTATGCTGCTGATTTCCCCGGCATGCATCTCTCCGTTCTTCACATATGCTCTATCTATTCTTATAGTGTCCCCTTCTTTAAATTTTTGAAGTGCCCTTGCCATTTCATCCCACAAGATTATCCTGCGTTCGCCGCTTTCGTCTTCGGCAAGTATTGATGCTGCAAATCTCTCACCATTTTCCGTGAAGAATATTCTGGTGGGATGAATTTTCTTTATTCTTGCTTCTATGTTAGCAATCCCTTTTTTTATCTCCCTCAATTTTGCAGGTTTTATCTCCTTTTTTATATCTGGTGCATTTCCCGGCTCTGTTTCCACAAGTCCCCACTTCCCGATGTTTATCTCCATTCCGTAATACCCATTCTTGACGTATCCGTTTATTATCTTTATCACCTTCCCTTCTCTGATTTTCCTGCTTTCGACGAGCCCCACGTCTTTATCCCATAAAACAAGCATGCAGCTGCCCGTCCCGTCCGAAATGACCACGTTTACCACCTGTCCCTTGTCGAATTTCCTCGTTTTCCCCAACAATTCCACCCTTGCATACAATGTCACCTCTGTTGAATCCTCAAGTTCGGATATCTTGGTAGCATTGAAAAAATCACTTTTGAGCTTATCCACGACAATCATGGCTGCCGTATCCTCATCGATAAGCTCCCCGTACTCCTCGATTTCCCTGCTCATCTTTTCCTCGAACTCTTCCCTGCCAAGCATGTCCTTTACGGCGTTATAAAGTTCTTCCTTTCCGTACCTCTGCATTATTTATGGATTGTATTGGCGTTCATATCATTTTCCGTGATACATTTTTATATGCCCCCTGAATTAAAAGCCATGGCTATACTCCAAGTAGCATTGGATTTGGTGAACGCCAGCCGTGCTCTCCAGATAGCAAGCGAGGCTGTAGACGGCGGGGCCGACTGGCTGGAGGCGGGCACCCCTTTGATAAAATCCGAAGGTATGGAGATCATACGCCGGTTGAAAAAATTTGGCAAAAAAATCGTGGCTGACATGAAGACGATGGATGTCGGGGCGGTCGAGGTTGAGATGGCGGCAAAGGCGGGGGCGGACGTTGTATGCATACTCGGTCTCGCAAGCGACGAAACGTTGAGGGAGGGTATACTGGCTGCTCACGGATACGGGGCAGAGATACTTGTTGACATGATTGGTGTGGGGGATGTTGCGGGAAGGGTGGCGGAGGTGGAAAAGATGGAGGCAGATTACGTTTGTATTCACGTTGCAATAGATGACCAGATGCGGGGGATGGAGCCGTTCGATGCCGTGAAGGAGGTTGCCGAAAAATGCAGTTTGCCGGTAGCTGCTGCCGGCGGGATAAATAGCGAGACAGCCCACATTGCCGTAGAGAACGGTGCAAGCATTGTAATTGTCGGAGGGGCAATTATAAAGGCTACGGATGTTACGGCGGTAACAGAAACGATAAAGGAAGCCATGGAGAGCGGCACGGCCATAAAAACCTCCCTTTTCAAGAAGTACAGCGGGGAGAATTTGCATGAGGCATTTGGTAAAGTTTCCACCTGTAACATATGCGATGCCATGCACAATAAGGGTGCGATGCGGGGCATAATGCCCATAAAAAAGGGTTATCATATGGCCGGGAAAGCCCTGACGGTGAAAACGATAGACGGCGATTGGGCAAAAGTGGTCGAAGCCATCGACGTCGCAGAGGAGAAGGCTATCATTGTCGTGCAGGCGGGCGGGGGCCGCAGGGCGGTATGGGGGGAACTTGCAACATGGAGTAGCATAAAAAACAATATTGGGGGGGTTGTGATAGATGGGGCAGTGAGGGACATTCATGAAATAATAAAGAGGGATATTCCAGTATATACGAAGAAGGTCGTGCCCGAAGCCGGAGAGCCCGAGGGTTATGGGGAAATCGGTAGCGAGATAGTTTGCGGGGGACAGTTTGTAAAGAAGGGAGATTGGATAGTCGGGGATGATAATGGTGTTGTTGTCGTTCCAAGGGAAAGGGCGCAGGAATTGGCAAACCGTGCCCTGAATGTTCATGAGCGAGAAAACCGCATGAGAGAGGAGATAAAGAGGGGAAGTTCGCTGGGAAAAATTCTGGAATTAAAGAAGTGGGATAAAGCCGGGTAAATGTAGATTTGGACAAGGTTAAAAAATGGTGCTTTGATAATACTTCGGAAGAGATAAAATAAATATATGTAAAGATATATTGCTAGTATGGCCAACAAAAAATTTGCAATTCTCGGCGTTTTTTTATTAATTGTTTCAAGCCAGTCTATTGGAAGCAGTCTTATAAAAAATATTGGAGATAAAGAGATTGATGTTAAAGATGATCTGTGCAATTTTTTAATGAAAGATGAAATAAACTGCCTTTTAAATGAGGAAATTTTTGAAAGAATCATTCTAAATTTAATGAAAATTGCCCATATGTCCGCCCTTTCTGCGGCGATAATTAAAGACAATAAAGTAATGTGGACAGAGGGATTTGGTTTGTATGATAGGGAGAATAACAAGCCAGCAGATGAAAAAACAATTTATTTGGTTGCATCTATATCAAAAAGCTTTACCGCTACCGCTATTATGCAATTGTACGAAAAAGGATATTTTGATTTGGATGATGATGTAAATGATTATCTGCCCTTTCCTTTAAGAAATCCAAAATATCCTGATGAACCCATAACTTTCAGAATGTTGCTTGCCCATCAATCAAGCTTGGCAAGTGAGCGGGAAGATATGCCTACATTCTTTGTTAGGATTATTCCAGGTAATTTAGAGGTAACAGGATATCCATATCCATTTCTAAGAGATTATCTGGTTCCAGGCGGAATACATTATAAGCCAGAGGTTTGGAGTGGCTCGCCTCCAGGCGGGGAAATGTATTATGCAAATATCGGATACGCCCTGCTGGGTTATCTTGTTGAAATAATCTCTAGTCAATCTTTTGAGGATTATTGCATGAAAAACATTTTTGAGCCATTGGAAATGAAAAATACAAGTTTTAGGTTTGCTAATTTAAATGCAAGCAAGGTAGCTGTACCATACGAGGCACAACTTGGAAAATATTATCCCATTCTGCATTACGACACTCTCGACTCACCTGCAGGCGGGCTGAGAACAACTATCATGGATATCTCTCGATTCCTTATTGCTTACATGAACGGTGGTGTGTACAACGGCAAGCGCATACTGAACGAGGAAAGTGTAAATGAAATGCATACTGCGCAGTATCCGAGCAAAAATTACAATTTCCGGTACGGGCTCGGATGGCAGATATGGGACAAGGGAAAAGATACCTATATCGGACACACTGGAGGATTGTTTGGTGTATCTACAAAAATGGTTTTCAGGGAGTCTGATGGGACAGGCATAATTTTCTTTACAAATAAACAGATTAAGAATATAAGAGAGATGATTGTATTTTTCCTAGTGGAACATCTTTTGTTTTGGAAAGCGAGTAAGAATGCAGATGAATTGAAAAGAGAAAATATTGAAGAGTCTATCTTTATGGACAGACATCTCCTAAATGGCATCAATGTTAATGATAATGAAATAGATGAGATTAAGATTCATCTCACAGAAATATTGAATGAGGTGTTTACATAAAATGGTGTTAAGAAAAATTATTATCCAAACAAATAAAGGAAAAAGATTGGTTATGAAAAATGGAGAGCTAAATATCGAGAGTTTTGAATAACCTCATAGAAACATGTATCTGGCGGTTTTCCATTCCTTATCAATGGAATAGAGGTGATGGTACGGGCTTTAACAAGTTTATTCTAAATTTAACTCATCAATCAACCTTTTTGCCCATATGAGTTTTCTTCTTTTTATTTCGGTATCCTTGCCTTCTTTCGGTCTTGGATTTTCGAAATCAAAGCCGAGCAGTTTTATCTCTCTGGAGCCAAAGTGTTTTGCCATGAAGAATGCTCTGTCGCCGTCAGTAAATCCTCCGAAATTGTGAACATTGTCGAAGGGCTTTGACTGCGTGGTGAGCACTACCCTGCTCTTAAAGAGAGGTGCATATTTTTTTATTGCATCAACATTATCTCCGTGAGCATGAATAACTGCAATACTTCCTCTCTCATTTGCCTCAATCTGGTTCTCCACCTTTCCATCGAGGTCGGTAACGATTATGTCCGGGAGAATGTGTTTAATTAAAGTCGAAGTGGATTCATCGGCAGCAATCACTGTGCCGTCAATTTTTTTGATTTCTGTGGCAAGTCCTTTTGCCGCCCCGCATATTGTAACCTTTTTTCCCTGCAGTTTATCTTTCAAAATTTTTATGTCGGTACTTTTCTTCGCCAATGAATGGAGCAGTCTGGCTGCATTTTCATCCTCCTGTCGGCTATAGCCGAATTCCTTTAGAATGGATTTGTAGAACGGTTCCCATTCGCGGAAGTTCATCCTATTCCCATTCCACGGTACCGGGCGGCTTGTTGGTAATGTCGTATATTATCCTGTTTACCTCCTTCATCTCGTTTGTCATCCTCGTGGATATCTGGTCAAGTACCTCATATGGAATTTTACTGAAGTCTGCGGTCATTGCATCAACCGATTCAACGGAGCGGATGGCAATGGTGTAGCCGTATGCCCTTTTGTCCCCGTGCACCCCCACCGTCTTTACCGGCAAGAGAACTGCAAAGTACTGCCATGGCTCGCTCATCTTTTCTTCCTTCACCGCCTTCTCTATCTCTTCCTCGACAATGTAGCATGCTTCTCTTATCACCTTTGCCTTTTCGGCTGTTGCCTCACCCATTATGCGGATCGCCAGTCCGGGTCCCGGGAATGGCTGTCTTTCCGCCACTTCGAGCTTCAGCGCGCGGGCAACCCTCCTGACCTCGTCCTTATACAAGTCCCTGAGTGGCTCTACTATCTTCAAGTTCATATCAATAGGTAAGCCGCCGACATTGTGATGGGATTTTATCGTGTCTCTTAATCCTCCCCCGCTCTCAATCCAGTCCGGGGCGATTGTGCCCTGAATCAGATATTCTGCATTTTCTTTTGATGCCTCCCTCTCGAACACCCTGATGAATTTCTCTCCGATGATTTTCCTCTTTCTCTCGGGGTCCTTAATTCCGGCAAGTGCACGGTAAAACTCATCGCTGGCATCCACATAATGAAGCTTTATATCCATTCTCTCAATAATTTTCTTCACTTTTTCGTCTTCACCCTTTCTCATATAGCCCGTGTCAACATATATGGCGACCAGATTTTTGCCGAGAGCCATACTCCCTATTTTGGCGGCAACAGTAGAATCCACACCCCCGGAAGTTGCAATCACGGCCTTTCCGTTAACCTCACTTTTAATGGCATCAACAGCCTTTTTTATAAATTTCTCGGCATCAAACATATTTTTCCCTCATCTCTTTTCTGTAATCTTCAAGTTTCTCTCTCACCGAGTCATCAGTCAGGGCCAGAATCTCAGCGGCGAGCAGGGCGGCATTATCCCCTCTATCCAGCCCCACCGCAGCGACGGGAATTCCGGGCGGCATCTGGACAATCGAAAGAATGGCGTCCATATTCACTTTTCCCGATACGGGAACGCCTATGACTGGCTTTGTGGTGTGAGATGCTATACTTCCCGGCAATGCTGCAGCCAGCCCTGCAATGGCAATAAAAACATCGGTATCATCACTTGCAATTTCCTTAACTTTTTCAGGTGTTCTGTGAGCAGATGCGACAACTTTTTCGTATGGGATGCCAAGTTTATCGAGCATTTCCTCTGTTTTCCCTGCAATCCTTTCATCGCTTTTACTGCCCATCACTATCTTAACTTTCATGATACTGAAATCCTCCGGGGTTAATAAAATTTTTATTGGCATTAAACGTTTCATTTTATTGTTCCGAGAGGACAAAATTGTGCTTATAGAACAATTTAAATATGCTTTTGTTATCTTATAATAGGAATAGAAGAGGGGATAATGAAAGGAACAATTGAGGTCATGCATGACTTTTTAGGCAAAATGATTCTTGCCAGCTCAATTGACGAGATACATGAAAGCATATTTTCCGTTGTAAAAAAAATCCTGGATTTTGCCGAATGCACTCTTTATGTTATGTATGGGCAATCACTGAAGGTCGCCTATCCAAAGGGGTATAGGGACAGTAAATCCCTGTCATTGAATGGTGCAGACGACGATGATATGCTTTCAAAGTCCGTTAGAACTAAAATAATTGTTTGCGACCCTTATGAAATAGCTGCTCCAATTGTAGTCGATGATGCAGTCATAGGTGTTATTGATGTTAAAAACAAGACAGGGAAATTCGATGACGACGATGGGCACCTGCTTGAAGTGCTCCTTGGTATGACAGCTGCATCGGTAAAGAATTTCGAGAGCAAGATGAAAATGGTACAATCGGAAAATAAGTGCAGGACGATGATAAAGAATGCAGTGGAAGGTATTTACCGTAGCACCATTGATGGACAGATACTGGAGGCAAATCTTTCTCTTGTAAAATTTTTTGGCTATGAAAATGAGGGAGAGTTAAGAAAGGCAGGCATTTTTAAAACTTATAAAAATCCTGAAGAAAGGCGGAAGTTTGTAGAGGCGCTTCTAAAGGAGAAAAAAGTAAAAAATTACGGGATTGAATACAGGAAAAAAAACGGGGAAACCGTCATGGGAAACGAGTTTGCAATTCTGGTAGATGGGGACACAATAATTGAGGGGATAATCCATGATGTGACCGAGTTGAAAAAAGCAGAGAAAAAAGCGAAATTTTACAATTCCCTAATAAGGCATGATATCTGGAATAAAAACCAGATTGTTATGGGCTATCTCGAATTGTTGTCGGATACAGAGCTTTCTGGGGAGCAGCGAAGTTTTCTTGAAAGGGCAAAGCTGGCGGTGAAAAGCAACACAGGGCTTATGGAAGAGGTAAATAAACTCCGCCATATGGAAGAGCACCAGAATGTAAAAGAGATAGATATCGATGAAATGATGAGGGCGGTATTAAATCAACTTCTGCATGAGGCGGAGAGGAGAAAAATCAGTATTCGCTATACTCCCTCGGGTATAAAAATCAATACCGTTACCATCATAAATGAAGTATTTTACAATATTTTGCTGAATGCCATACTCCATGCACATTGCAAGAATATAAGAATTTATGTCATATCTAATAAAAAATTCTGTAAAATAACCATTGAAGATGACGGGGTTGGCATAGGGCCAGAGATAAAAAAAGATATTTTTAAGAGAACCGTGAGGGGTGGCAGGGAAAACGGTATGGGGCTTTACCTGACTGGGAAAATAGTGGAAATGAATGGGGGCCATATTAAAGTCAAGAATAGGATTAAAGAAGATTACAGGAAGGGTACTGTATTTGAGATATACCTTCCGATGGAAAACAATTTTAAGAGATAGCACTTTATCGGTACTATGGAAGAATTTATTTTCAATTGTCATACTCACATCGGGGATGCATTTATCTCACTGGGTAAGAGAAAATGGACGGTTGAGGAACTGGTCGCCCCTCCTGACGGGTTCAAATACAGATTGATGAGGGAATCGCGGAAGGAAATAATTGTCAAGGGCATGAAAAAAGCTGTTTCCGTAATGAAGAAATCTGGAATTACCCACTTCTGTGACTTCAGGGAGGGGGGAGTGGAGGGGATAAATCTGTTGAGGGAAGTTGTTAGAGACAGGGAAGGCATAAGTGCAGTAATACTTGGGAGACCATCGGAATTGGATTATAGCAGGACTGAGATGGATGAAATACTTGAAATTGCAGACGGCATAGGATTGAGCAGCATTTCTGACTGGGAATATGATGAACTGAAAAAGGTGGCAGTTCATACTCATAAAAGAAAAAAATTGTTTGCAATCCATGCAAGCGAGGCATTCAGGGAGGATATTGATGCCGTGCTCGGGTTGAAACCTTCTTTTCTCGTACATATGAGCAGTGCAAGCAACAGCGATATTGAACTGGTGGCAGATGAAGGTGTACCGGTCGTGGTGTGCCCTCGTTCAAATGCATTTTTTAGCATACGCCCCAACATTGAAGGCATGATCGGGTACGGCATCCCGCTCCTTCTTGGAACGGATAATGCGATGATTACATCTCCTGATATCACGGAGGAAGTGGAATACCTGCTAAAATATTTTGACGTTTCCAGAGAACAGGCAATGGAGATGATAACCATAAACCCGAGGAAATGTTTAAATGTAAGTGCTGATATTCACCAGTCAGATGGAAAGGACTGTTAACAGTTTGCCTATGTTGCCTAGAAGAGAATCACAGGATATGGTGGGGGGGGGTAATACGCAATATTCATGTTCCTCGCTTCGTTGAATTCGAATTTGTAGAAAGAGGGAAAAGATGAAAGGAAAGATAAGGGTAAAGGATGTAATGACTACAGATCTCCTGCTGGCAGAGGTGCCCGGCAACAGGGAGAGCGTACTCCGCATGTTTGGCAGGTATGAAATATCGGGCATGCCCGTCGTTAAGGCCGGAACGAAAAAATTTGTGGGGGTAATTACCAGAAATGATATGTTTCGGAAATATGATGAGGACCAGCTAGCAATGATAATGAATGATAACTCGTTAACAGTTTCTCCAGGTGATGATGTAAAGAAGGCGGCAAAGATATTTTATGAGGAAAGAATACACGGGCTGCCTGTTGTTGATAAAGGTGAGATTAAGGGTATTATCTCTCCCTCTAACATTCTTCGCCTTATAGAAAAATTTGATGGTGATGAGGTCGAAAGATATATGTCTCCCATTTTTGTTCCGGTGTATCAGGAAACGCCTTTGCCTGCAGTGATGAAAATTTTCAGAATTACGGATGCCGGGGCATTGCCCGTGATAGATGAGAACGGTGTACTCATTGGAATAGTGGCAGACGGCGATTTATTCACTTTCTCCCATATTAATGAGAGTGTTGTGAAATCAGAAATGGGAATTGGCGAAGATGAGGATGTATGGAGCTGGGAGGGAATAAGGGATGTTATGCGTCTCTACTATGAAACATCCAAGATACAACTTCCGCCCATACCTGTAAAGGAAGTGATGGTAGAGGATTTGGTTACCGTATTCAGAAAAACCAAACTCTCGGTTGTTGCCCAGAAAATGCTTGACAATAACGTGAATCAGATGCCCGTGATGGATGGGGAAAACGAAATGATGGGAATGGTTTGCGATGTTGATTTAATGAAAACATTGATATAGTGATGGAATGGATAAATATGGCGATATAATTTCGTTATCTAAGAGAAGGGGTATTTTCTATCCGTCATACGATATATATGGGGGAGAGGCAGGATTTTACGATTACGGCCCCATTGGCACTTTACTGAAAAACAATGTGGAGAACAGATGGCGAGAGTTTTACGTGCTGGGGGAAAAATTCATGGAGATATCCACACCCGTGATAACCCCTTACAACATTCTCAAGGCGTCAGGCCATACCGACAAGTTTCTTGACATAATCCTCGTCTGTAAAAACTGCGGAAAGGCTTTCAAGGCAGAGGAGGTTGCAGAGAAAAACCGAAAAAAACTGGAATGCCCCGAATGCGGCGGAAGAATGGAGGAAGGCAGAATAAATCTGATGTTCGAGACAGGGGTAGGGCCCAGAAAGAAGGAAAAAGCTTTTTTGCGTCCCGAGACAGCCCAGGGAATATTTGTGAATTTTCCAGTTCTTTACCAGTTCTCCAGAAAAAAACTGCCCTTCGGAGTCGTGCAGGTGGGAAAGGGATTCCGAAATGAGGTATCTCCCCGCCAGGGAATCATACGACTTAGGGAGTTCTCGATGGCAGAGGCGGAAATCTTCTTTGACCCCGAATATAAAAACCATGAAAATTTCGATGAAATGAAGGACGATATCATGATTGTTGTGCCGGCGGGCGGGGAGGATATGGAGGATACTGTGGAGCATGTTGTCGGGAAGGGTGTGATAAAAAACAAAGCACTTGCATATCATATGGCTTTGACGAAGCGTTTCCTTCTCTCAGTGGGAATCGATGAAAAGAAACTGAGATTCAGGCAGCATCTGCAGGAAGAGATGGCACATTATGCAAGTGATTGCTGGGATGCTGAAGTTCTTACTTCATTGGGATGGGTTGAATGTGTGGGCATTGCAGACCGCACGGCCTATGATATAAAGGCTCATATGGATGCCACCGGCGTTGACATGACCGCCTTCAAATTATACGATGAACCGGTGAAAGAGAAGAAAAAAGTCGTTGTCCCGAAAATGGGCAGGATTGGACCTGAATTCGGAATAAATGCAAAAGAAGTAAAGGAAATGCTGGAGAAAACGGAGCCGGATGACGGGCCGTTTCATATTGAAATCGACGGAAAAGATGTGGAGATAGGCAGTGAATTTTACGATGTGGTGGAGAAAGAGGTAGTCGTTACGGGAAAAAATTTCATCCCTCATGTTGTCGAGCCCTCGTATGGTATAGACCGGATAGTTTACTGCATTCTCGAGCACAATTATGCAGAACAGGAAAAGGAAGGGGAGAGATACGTGACACTCAAACTGCCATCGTGTATCGCTCCCGTAAAGGCAGGAGTTTTTCCCCTTGTGAATAAAGATAATTTACCCTCAATTGCTCGTGAAATCGAGATGGAATTGAGGCAAAATGGGATGGTTGCCATTTATGACGGCGGGGGTAGCGTAGGCAGGAGATATGCACGTATGGACGAAATAGGTACGCCGTTCTGCATAACGGTTGACTATACAACCCTTGAGGATGATACGGTCACCATTCGCTGGAGGGATACAACCGAACAGGTGAGGGTGAAAAGGGAGGAGCTGGCGGGATGGGTAACTGAAAGGATAAGGTAGGTAATTTGGATGGCCTTTGATCAATGGTAGTTTTCAATACTGTTAACATTTGGCATTTTTCATCCCAACAGAATTTTCATGGCATAGTTTGCTGTTTGCAATTTTAGTATCTCTGAAAAAGTTTCACCGCCTTGTGTTATATGGAAAGTGAAATAGGGGCTTTGCCCCTATAACCCCATTCCGCCTTCGTTCCTCGGCAAGCCCTTCGGGCATGCCGCATCTCACTCGGCGGTGAACCCAAGCAGCCGCCGCTGAGTATCGTCCGTAACAGTAACTCCATGATGATATTGTTGTCCCCTCAGATAGGTACTCGATTCCTTCAAGTTTATTTTTCCTGTTGACTCATGATGCTCATATCCACTCCAGAAACTTCCGTGTGGATACCGTTTCCGAAACCCCGGATGTTGCTCAAAT
>Ga0315549_1000220_pt1 | contig 70717 bp, 63 predicted proteins | sample SalMarSW160200MG_FD_203101 | JGI IMG/M metagenome (GOLD analysis project Ga0315549, IMG submission 203101) | Salt marsh sediment microbial communities from the Plum Island Ecosystem LTER, Massachusetts, United States - Salt Marsh Sediment SW1601-200 ...
TTTGAAATTCTTACCGTAATAACCAACCTCAGCTGGACATTCTTTTGTTAATGCAATTAGTTCCTCGATACTACTGACAGAACTGCGGGGCTCTTTGAAGTTTCTTTCATTAATACACCAAGCCAACCGAGGCCAAACCAAAGCAACACCAATAATCAAAAGCGCCCAGCCAAGTGAACGTTCCAGCACAAGCTGGCTGTTCTTTATTGGAGCCCTTGATTTATTTTCAGAGATAAGTCTAAGTTTGCGATATATACTAAGTTGCCGCAAAACGAACTTTTTGGGGGAAAATATAGTCCAACCGCTTAGAATCATGAACACCCCGACAAAAAATAGTATCATACTATTCGTCATCTATACATTGAGCTCGACTTTAAAATTCAATGATGAACGGTAGCTTCTGAGGATAGGTGTAACAACACCTTTTATGAACTCATCGACCTGCTGTGGTGCCCTGCCGATGTATTTGTTCGGATTCAGGACTTTTTCGAAATCAATTTTGTTAAAGCCGATATCGGCCTTCAGCCTGTCGATTAAATCGTTGTTTCTGCCGAACTGCTTGACCTGGGCTGCGGCGGCCTGTGAATGGAGTCTTATTTTTTCATGCAGGACCTGTCTGTTTCCGCCGGCTTTTACAGCAGCCATGAGGATATTCTCTGTAGCCATGAACGGCAGCTCCGCAGCAACGCGAGCGGCGATGACTTTCGGATAGACTACGAGTCCGCTGGTGACGTTGATAAGAATTCTAAGAATCCCATCTACGGCTAAAAATGCCTCGGGGATAACCACTCTCTTGTTGGCCGAATCGTCGAGTGTTCTCTCAAGCCACTGCTCCGAGGCCGTCATTGCCGGGCTGGTGGCGAGACTCAGGACAAGCCTGCTCAGGGACGTTGTCCTTTCACATCGCATGGGATTTCTTTTGTATGCCATTGCGGATGAACCGATTTGGGATTTTTCGAAAGGCTCTTCGATTTCCTTTAGATTCGCGAGCAGCCGAATATCGTTGCACATTTTGTGAGCTGATTGTGCAATTAATGCCAGAGTATTAATTACCTGCGTGTCGATTTTGCGCTGATATGTCTGACCGGTCACAGCACAGATATTTTTGAATCCGAATGCTGCGGCGACGGCTTTATCGAGTTGTTTCACCTTGCTGTGGTTACCGTCGAACAATTCGAGATAAGATGCCTGCGTGCCGGTAGTGCCTTTGACTCCTCTAAACGGCAGCGTATCGAGCCGGTGTTCGATTTCCTGCAAGTCCATCACGAATTCGTAGCACCATAACGTTGCCCTTTTACCAACAGTTGTCAACTGGGCCGGCTGATAATGCGTAAAACCAAGCGTTGCAACTGAGCGATATTTTTTTGCGAACTTACCAAGCTGATTGATTACGACCGCAAGCTTGTCTGCAATCAATTGCAGAGCTTGTCGCATAATTATCAACTCTGCGTTATCACCGACGTAGCAGCTTGTCGCGCCGAGATGAATTATCGGGGCCGCTTTCGGGGCTGCATCGGCGAATGTATATACATGGGCCATGACATCATGCCGGAATTGTTCCTCGTAGCGTGCGGCCTTTTTAAAATCGATATCTTCAAGGCGCCTGGCCATCTGGTTGATCTGGTTTTGTTTTATATCCAGACCAAGCTTTTTCTGTGCCTTTGCCAGCTCCAGCCAGAGTCTGCGCCATGTGCCGAACTTTTTCTTAGCGCTGAAAAGCTCCGCCATTTCCTTCGAAGCGTTTCTTTCCACAAGAGGGCTTACATAAATATCATAATTACTTTTCATATTTCCTACCTTGAGAAAATTAAAATGCAAAATGTAAAAAGCAAAACTAAAGGAGTCATCAGCCGAAGTCTGATTCCACAGCTTTTATTTTTGATTTTTTATGTTTTACTTTGTTTTTGTAACATATTCTGCCAGAAGCTTTTCTATTTCTTCGACGTCTTCACGAGTTAAATCCCAGTCTGATGCCTGAGCTGTTTCGATAATCTGGCTCGGTCTTCTTGCTCCCACGATAGCGGCAGTAATTTCCTCTCTGCGAAGGACCCAGCTAACAGCTAATTGTGCACATGTTTTGCCGTTTCGTTCGGCGATTTTTCTGAGCTGCTCGACCAGATCTAATGTTGCGCTGAACCGAGGCTCCTTGAAATCAGGATGTCTCCTTCGGTGGTCGTCCGGGGCCAGAGACGCAAGATGTTGTGGGCTGAATTTTCCTGTCAGTAATCCCCTTTGCATGGGGCTGTATGCCACAACGCCCATCTCATGCTGCGCACAATACTCCAGAAGCTCGTCCTCGACTTCGCGATGAAGCATACTATAGGGCGGCTGCAACGAAATCGTCGGCTCAATTTTACGGATTCGTTCGAGCTGCTCGACGTTGAAATTACAAACCCCAATATAGCGAACCTTGCCTTCGTCTTTTAGTTTGAGCATCTCTTCCCATGCCTCTTCGATATCTTGTTCCGGGTCGGGCCAGTGCATCATGTACAAATCTATCACTTCGATATCGAGCCTTTTGAGGCTGTTATGACATTCGGTGCGGATACTTTCTTTTTTAAGGCAGGTTATCTTCTCCTTCTTGTCGTTCCACAATATTCCGCACTTGGATGCAATAATCGGCTTGTGGTCTGTTGTTTTCAGGGCCTTTGCAATAAGCTCCTCGGAATGGCCCAGCCCGTATGCCGGTGCGGTATCTATCCAGTTTATGCCGGCATCCATCGCCGCTATTATCGCGCCGATAGCTTCGTCGTCGTCCTGTGGTCCCCAGCCGAACTCCCACGGACCGCCCATCGCCCACGTGCCCAGTCCTACCGTCGTTAAGACCAAATCGGTTTTTCCTAATCTTCGCTCCTGCATATTCAATTCCTTTAAAATACAACCGCCCATAACATATTATGATATTGACTGTTTATCAAGACTTTTGTACTGTTATCCGGCCAACTAACGGATAAGTGAGCTAAAATGCCTAAAGTGAACTAAAGTGTTTTTTTTAACTTTAGACACTTTTAACTTTAGACACTTTTAACTTTAGACACTTTAAACTATTGTTGGAATGAGCAGAAAGAGAACGGCTCGACAGATTCTATTTTAGAAAACGTTATCTTCGAATAAATTGCTTTTTTGTGTAAGAAAATCAGCCCGTTCGGGAAATTCCCTTACAATATCCGCCCGGGTTGCGGTTTCCAGGATGTATCTTTTATTTTGTTGCACTATTACCCTTATGATTTGCCTGTGGTTATTTAGAAATATTAACTGGGAAAATCCCTTTCCGTCCAGTAAATCCAGCTTTATAACATAAGGGCTGTCTTCGTCGTCGTTATTTTCCTCGATCACGGAAACAAGCGTGGGAGTAATTTTGCCGTCGGCGTCGATTATGTCAATTATGATTTGTTTCGTATGACTTTCGATTATCCGACTCAGAAGCGCTTCAATGAAAATATCCGGTATTGCCACAGGGCTGAGGCTATGCCTTAATTCGATTTGCGTTCCGGAGTCCCTGACAGTCATAAGACCGGATTCGTCGAGTATTATCTCTGTGTGATTTCTACCGGCCGGGCTTTTTAATTCACTTTCCCAGATAAACTCATTAAGATTGTTTTCGCATTGAAAACGAGTCGCCTGCTCCTGTAGATCCCTTTGCTCCTGGAGATCCTTTACATAAAAATGACCTGCGGCATGTATATTAAATTTAGCGTCCGGTTTCGAATTAAGAAGGACATCGATCATAAAGCCGATTGTTTGTCTGTCTGAATCCCTGATCAGGAAACAGTTCTGTCGATTCTGATTTTCTATGAAACTGTTAATCCCTTTGTTTTTTATTGTTTGGATAATTTCAGAGCCGGACTTGAACAGTTGGTTTTCTTCGAAATTCAGATTGCTGAGGATTTGTTTGAAGACCCTCTCTGCCAGATCGGCTTCGCTGGTGATTTGCTCCACCGCGATATTGAGCCTGCGATTGTATGGTAATTCGATAGTGCCTAAAAAAGAATTAAAAAGTAATTCCGGTTTGTTAATATGTGCCCAGTCAACAGTCAGTGCGCCTGCCTGCTGTTGACCTTTTTCGAGAATTGAGCCGTTGACCTCCTCCGTTTTTTGCTCGAACCATCTCTGTGGGTGCAGAGCTTCAGCATCAAGGATGTATTGGCAATAGGCCCAGGCGGTAGGTCTCTCGGTGTTCGCCGTAAAGTTGCTGTTCAGAATGAAAGAGTTTGCTTGGTATTCCCATTTTTTTTCACTTTCCCACCCGTTGCCGACAGGCATCGATATCGCCAGACCGGTATGAGATAGTTCTATCGGTTCCGAGAATACTAAGGTGGTTTTAACTGAAACGATAATATGGGCTATAAGTAAAGACAGGGCAAACAGACCTAAAAGCGCTATCTTATCGGCCTCAAATTTTTTAAAATTAAAATTTATATTCATATAAAAGTTAATAGTACCGTAACTTGGCATATTTTGCAAGCATACCTTATAAGGCCTAATTTTATCGAAGAAAATTTACCGATAAATATTGTTAAGAACCTGTTTTGTTATTAGACGGACAATTCATATATTTTATATGAGTTCCTGAATAAAAAGTAGGTGCTGCAAACAACACGACGAAAATGAGTAAAGTGTATTGCTTAAGTCTAATCCGGCACCAGGCTTACAAACAGGAGAGGTTGAAATGAATGAAATGGCGACGATTCAAGGGAATAAGCTGGAAACAATTCTGAAAACTGTAATCGATGAAAAAGTACCCGCCATTATGTCGTATCTATCCAGAGGAAAATGGCATGTCGCGAAAGTGCTTCTGACAAATCTCGATGGAAACCAGCTAAGTATTGAGAGTATTCGTGCAAAAGAGAAACAACGCCCGATCAATATTCAGGTTGATCAGCCGGTTGGGATTTCATTTAAGCACGAGTACGGCAAGTTCGTTTTTGACACTACTGTGATAGCTCTCGAGCCGTCACCGCCTACGGAGGCCGAATCGGGCTGGGGCGGAACAATTGTGCTCTCGGCCCCGGAGAAGATCGAAGTAGTCCAGAGGAGAAGCTATTTCCGCGTCGAAGTTCCCAGGTCACTTAAAGTCAAAGTACTGCTGTGGCATCGCAGCGCCGGGCGTGAAACAAAGGACCATATCCAGGGCAAATCTGAGCGGGTGCATAATTGCTGCCAGGGCAGACTCCTGGATATTTCCGCCGGCGGCGTACAGATCGAAGTGCCGAATCAAAAAGTGGTGGATTTCTCCGAACCTTCCGGGCACGAAGACGAGCTTGATGATCGCGTGGAATCCGAGGCCGGAAGATCGAGTTTCAAAAAGGGACAGTTTGTCGGGGTGAGATTTACTCCGGTGCCTTACGAAAGGCCGTTGACGTTCAGCGCCCAGATACGGAATGTCCTGCCGACTGCGGACGGCCAGGGCGTATCTCTCGGTTTGCAGATTGTAGGTCTGGAGGCAAGCCCCGAAGGCCACCAGGTTCTAACCCGTCTGATAGCTGTTGTCGGGCGGTATTACCAGATGAACCAATCAGAGGCCAGGCATTCGGATAAGCAGCCGGTTACAAATGCCTGACAAGCTCCGGAGGGACGTCTTCAGATTACTTCCTGGTTCTGTTCTGTTTCCGCAATCAACTTAGGATGCGATCGTGGAAACGGCATTTTTGTATATAACCATTTCCCGAAGCTGCTTACGGCAAATCCACAGAAAATCAGCACCAAAGCCGCCTGCAGATTCCATATAACGAAGGCCAGAAGCAAAAGTATTTTGATTAGGTGTGCGAATGGTTTTTTGCCTCTGAGATATTGATTCAGGACATGCGGGTATTTTATTCTGCTGACCATCAGCATCGCCGTTCCCAGTGCTACGAACGGCATAGCAAAAATAATCATCACACTTAGCACCGAAAGTATCTCCATGTGCTTTTGCTGGAATATAATCAGGCTGACTATCACTCCAGCAGCGGCCGGCGTCGGCAGACCCACAAAGTTCATGTGAGCGGACGTGTCCTCTTCGTTTTCGACGTTGAATCTGGCTAATCTGATGGCCGCACAGCTTAAATATGCCGCTGCGGTTACCCAGATAAAACGCCGTATAAAATTTTGGTCGCTCAAGTTAACCCATACCGGACTCAGCTCAGATTCAAGGACCTTCAGCATTAAAAATGCCGGCGCGGCGCCGAAGCTGATTACATCACAGAGACTGTCGAGCTGGCCGCCGAAACTGGATGTGTTCTGGCTCATCCGGGCCAGTCTGCCGTCGAGCATATCGGCAATCATTGCCAAAAGAATAAAATAACCGGCCAGAGAGAACTGACCTCTGCTGGTAACAACAATCGCCGCAAAACCGAAAATGCCGTTGAGAATTGTTATCAACGACGGCAGAATTGTAATGGTCTTGAGCTTTTGTTTTCGCACCCGTCGCATCAATCTTTTTTTAGCGGATTCTTTTTTCATTAAGGGCATACTTCATATCTTGCAAGCGGGGTCACTCCCGCTTTGACTTTGTCGCCTTTTTGGACCAGGCACTTAATCTTATTTCTAGAATCACGGACGGTGACATAGAGTTCTGTTCTTGAGCCGTATTTTATCATCCCGAACTTATCGCCGGCGGCCAGTTTGTCTCCGGCCCTTGTTTCGCAGACAATCCGCCGGGCTATTGCGCCGCTTATCTGTCTGACGACCAGCCGGTCTTCGGGGCTGTCCGTTCTGGTTAAGCTAAGCGAGTTAGATTCGTTGACCCGGGCCGATTCGGGATTCATGGCGTTTTTATATTTGCCTTTTTTATAGGTGATTTCTTCGACCTTTGCATTGCAGGGCATACGATTAATATGAGTGTCGAAGATGCTTAAAAATATCCCTATCCGCAGGGCCGTCCCATCGATATATCCGTTTTCTTCGGAGATTTCTATGTCGGTTATCCGGCCGTCTGCAGGCGCCAAAAGAAGACTCGTATCGGAAGGGGATGAACGCAGAGGGTCTCGGAAGAAGGCTAATGAAAATACTAAAACACAGGCTAAAATCACTTCTATTAAAATAACAACCCATAAAGGCAGAAAACCACCTGTGCCTCCGAAAAAAGTCCCACAAACAACTGCAAAAATTACCATCGCAGTAAGTAATACCCCCGGAACGACAACTACCTGGGGCCAGCCATATTTTGTCAGCGGAATTCTCATGGAAATATATGATAAACTCCTGTTTTGGTATAATCAATAAAAAAGGCCGACCCTGTGGTATCGGCCTTTTGAAGGAGGGTGATGACGTATGAATCTAATTTTAATCCCCGAGGGATTAGTATCTGACTGCTTTCGCAACCAAGATTTACCCCTAAGGGGCAATCAACTTCAAATCTCCGTACTGGCAAAACGACTTGGACTTCCAGTCCCTGTATATATATAGACGCCGAAGGGTCCGAAAAGTTGCGGTTTTTTTTGAAAATTTCAATTTTTTTATAAAAAAACGTCTTTTAGGCAGGAATCAGGTACTAATTTAATGGTCATGGTTAGCCTGTTGCGACTTTGTGTATGCATGGTGTGCATGATTTTCGCAGATATTAATTACATATAATCCCAGGATTTCTACAACCTTGACGTCCTCGGCAAAAGCGGATAATCTCGTCATACATGTTGCAAAAGATAATTACCATACGGACGATATTTTTTGTTCTTTTTTTCAGTGTCGGAGCAGCTTCACTCGGTCTGAGTGTTCTATGTGAAGATTTGTATAAATACTATCAAAATCGACAATCAGCCCGAGCGGCCCGGCAATCTCTCGAAAAGCTTAAATCTCTGAATGATGACTACAATATGCTCCTGGCCCAGTTGGCCGAAGACCCCAATCTTATAAAACGCCTTGCACCGGTTGCGCTTGGTAACGAGCAGACGGACCCGAATACTGTTTATCCGAGGGCTACGGCCCGCCAGTTGGCCGCCGCTCGCAGGGCCTTAACGGACCCTAATCAACAAGCCGAAGAGCCGGTGATTCCCGGCTGGCTTAGCCGCTGTAGCGACCCCCCAAAACGATTGGCCCTTTTTATCTCCGGCATCGGTTTGATCCTCATTTCATTTATTTGTTTCAGACCCCCTGCAAGTATAGTTTAAATACTTGATTGCAGGGATGTTTTCTTGCTATCTACAGTAAATTCAATATACTTAGCACTTGATATTTTTCTTGCTACACTGAAATATTTTACTTTTGAAGGGATATTTTATTGTGGAAAAGCAGGTTGTTTTGACAAAGCTTAAAGATTGTATAGAAGAGATCAGGCAACGGTTTTCCGTAAGAACTCTTGCGATTTTTGGGTCGATTGCACGTGATGAGGCCGATGACAATAGTGATGTGGATGTGCTGGTTGTATTTGACAGGAAGGCCAGTTTCGATTTGTTTATGGACCTCAAATTTTATTTAGAAGAATTATTGGGAATTCAAGTTGATCTTGTAACTGACAAAGCGCTTAGACCTCAAGTACGGCGGATAATCGAAGGAGAGCTGGTAAATGTTACGTGACGAAATCATGTATTTGCAGGATATAACCGATTGCTGTGAGAAAATTTTACGTTTCACTAAAGGGTTGAGTTTACCAGATTTAGTACAGGACGAAAGGACTTATGATGCAGTTGTCCGAAATCTGGAGGTGATCGGCGAAGCCGCCAAACATATTTCTGAAAAATCGAGGTCACGAATGCCTAATATTGAGTGGCGAAAAATCGCAGGAATGAGGGATATGCTCGCTCATGCTTATTTCGGAATTGACAATGATATTCTGTGGGACGTTATACGAAATAAAGTGCCCCATTTAGCTGAAGCTGTGAGGGCATTTTTAAATAAGGACCTACAATGAGAATTTAATATCTATAGCCCTAATTGGAAATACTAAATCGAATATACTTGTCTTTAATGATGAACTATGGGACTGCCTTAAATTGACTAAAAGAGTAACGACAATGGCAAATAATGACAGTCAAACGAATGATAGCAAGCGTCTGGATTTTGTCCGACAAATTGTAGCCGATGATATCGAAACTAATAAATGGGGTGGAATGGTAGTGACACGATTTCCGCCGGAACCGAACGGGTATCTGCATATCGGACACGCAAAGAGCATCTGCCTGAATTTCGGTATCGCCAGGCAGTTCGGCGGTCGATGTCATTTGCGGTTCGACGATACGAATCCCGAAAAAGAAGAGCAGGAATACGTCAATTCCATCATCGAAGATGTCCGCTGGCTTGGCTGGGACTGGGGCGAACATCTATATTACGGCTCGGATTATTTCCAGCAAATGTACGAATGGTCGGTTGAGCTGATTAAAAAAAACATGGCATACGTCTGCGACCTGTCGGCCGAACAGACACGCCAGTACCGCGGCACGTTGACAGAGCCTGGAAAGGAAAGCCCCTACCGAAATCGCAGCATCGAGGAAAATCTCGATTTGTTCGAGCGTATGCGGGCCGGCGAATTTACAGACGGCTCACGAACGCTTCGGGCGAAAATCGATATGTCACACCCGAACCTTAATATGCGCGATCCGGTTATGTATCGCATCCTGCACGCGAGCCACCACCGCACCGACGATAAATGGTGCATTTACCCGATGTATGACTGGGCGCATGGATTCGAAGATTCCATCGAGACTGTCACGCACTCCATTTGCACTCTGGAATTCGAGAACCATCGCCCGCTCTACGACTGGTTTATCGACGCGGTCAACGAGAGCCGTACCGACGACGGCTCCGGTCCGTGGGGCAAAAAGATTCAACATCCGCAGCAGATAGAATTTGCCCGGCTGAATTTGAACTATACGGTGATGAGCAAGCGGAAACTCCTACAATTGGTCCAGGCCCGATATGTTGCCGGATGGGACGACCCACGGATGCCCACCATTTGCGGGCTGCGCAGACGCGGCTATTCTCCCGAAGCCCTGCGTGAATTCTGCAAACGGATAGGAGTCAACAAGTTCAACAGCACGGTTGACATCGCCCTTCTGGAACATTGCCTCAGGGAAGATTTGAATAAGACCTCGCCGCGTGTGATGGCCGTGCTTAACCCGCTAAAGGTTATCATCGACAACTATCCGGAAGGCCAGGTCGAAGAGCTTGAGGCAATAAATAATCCGGAAGACCCGAATGCCGGCACCCGAAAGGTGCCGTTCTCACACGAATTGTATATCGAGCAGGAAGATTTCATGGAAGAGCCTCCTAAGAAATTCTTCCGCCTAGCACCCGGTCGGGAGGTCCGGCTGCGTTACGCCTATTTCGTGACATGTACCGATGTGGTTAAGGATAGCCACGGCAATATTGTCGAATTGCATTGTACTTACGACCCTGCCACTCGGGGCGGGGATGCCCCGGATGGTCGCAAGGTCAAATCCACGCTGCACTGGGTTTCCGCCGGTCATGCACTCCAGGCGGAGGTTCGGCTTTATGATAGTCTTTTCACAAAAGAAAATCCCGACTACGTCGTCGAGGGCCAGGATTTTACATCCGGTCTGAATCCGAATTCACTGGAAGTATTACCTTCATGTATGATTGAGCCGTCACTTGCGGGAGCTGAACCGCTTAGCCGATTCCAGTTCGAAAGGTTGGGATATTTCTGCGTAGATCCAGAAATTTCCGAAGGCAAACTTATCTTTAACCGCACAGTCGGCCTGCGCGATACCTGGGCCAAAATCCAAAAAGCACAAAGAACATAAATATATTGGTGTGTAAATCACTGTTTGTGTTTTTCTTTTCATTACTCATGGAATTATATTAAAAATATCTTTTCGTGTTATTTGGTTGAATATGTGACAGGCCAAAATTAGCAAAAACTATCAAGCAACCCCAGGGAACATCCAGTATAATTTGTTCGTTTTCGGATAACAATCAAGAAGCATTTTAAAATGAAAAAATCCTCAGAAGACAAAAATAATCTTCCGAGGATTAAGACATACAATTTCTAAAGACTTAACTTCAGCCGATCTCCTCTATCAAATCAATGTGTTTGTCCCTGGTTTCTCCTAGTTTCTTATCGTTGTCTCATAGAATTCTGGGCATTCACGCCCATAGAAGACAGTTAAGTTCAATTCTGGCTTGCAGTCTGCAATCTCTTGGGAGTTTACAATTGATGCTCCTCAATAGATTTATTAATTCTTTTTGAATTTTGTAATAAGACTTACTTGACATAGAGTATGTGTCGTGTTGGAATTTTTGAGCCATTTCACGTAATTGTTGACATACTGTTACTCCAAAGACATTTTGTTGGGAAATACTTTGCAAGGCTTTGCTATCCAACGGTAGGTATAAGACTTTATAAAGATAACGAAATCTGTTGTATTTCATAAGTTGGTGCATAAATATATCCAAAAGCTTTGCAGTAACTGCAAAAGCTGTTCGTTTTTGGTGATTGTGTAGTGAGATAATGTGTCCTCGAATCACACAGCTAAGATTCTCTGTTTGTTCTTTATGCCATCCTTTATAACAATCTGGTCTTAAGTCTCGGTGCCACAAATTTCCTATTGGAAATTGTTTAGAATCAGAAAAAAAATCAATTAATTTCTTCTTGGTCTTTTCTTTCTTTTTGTGCTCTCCTTTGAGAACGTGGCCAAAGAAGTGTCCTGGGGAAGCCGCTTTAGCCGTTTCTTTAGCAATCTGCTGAAATAAAATAGCGTTATTAATTTGATTAACATTCATTTTTATTATCCTTTTTATCCAATGGGTTGCTCAAACTGAAAAAAATTTATTAGGGATAGTTACCGTTTTCTGTGTACCGTTACCATCCATTGATATATGGCTGTCCCTAATTTCTTCAAAGACTTAACTCCAGCCGTTCTCTGCGTTAAAATCCCCTATTTACTAGATGACCATTTTACATCTGTGTCGTGGTCAACATCAATGGGCAATTGTTCAGGCGGAGAGACCAGAACCCTAAGATCGTCGTCTGGCACCTCTTTTCCTTTTAGCAAAAGGATTACATGCATGGTTACCTGTATTCCCACATTCGGACCAGTCACAAAGACAGTTTTAGCTTTAATCTTGTGTTTTTGATAAGTCCAGTTAACAGCAGATTGGCCATTAGAAAACGATGGCTTAATTGCATCTGAACACGTTATTCTTACAATGTGGCCTTTTTTAGTGGATAGGTTCACTGCTGTATTTTCAGGAAAACCAACATCGCCGCCATAGAGTGTGACTTCAAATGTTTTATAATGATGTCTCTTGCTAAATAAGACGAATTGTGACCATTTCGATGTTGGTTTGACTTTTACTATTCGGCTATCTCGCCAAAAAAGACTCCGATTGGATGAGGCATGGTTTGGCCCACCTCCTAAGAACAAGTGTTCGTAGTGCATAAGAATAGCACCACCGATTAATGTGCCGGCTACGCCAATCCCTAGGCCAATGAGAAGCTTTTTATGTTCTGGTTTTAGTGTCATTGATGATTGTCTAACGCTGCCCCCAAGGAGCGATCCGCCAGGGACGTCTCACTGCAGGGGCTTGTTATCTTTTCTTCTTTTGAAGTTCATTTAGCAATCTTTCTGACAGGACGCCAACAAACTCAATGGAGGCTTTCGCTTCTGCTTTATCAAGATCAGGCAACCATGGGCGACCATGCCCAGAGCCTTGCTTATTCCTTAGCCTGTTTATGGCACAAGCAAGATCATACATTTTTCGTTCCATGTTCTTTCTGGGGTGTTCCCCAGAGACTTCCTTGTCAGTCGGTGTGCTCATGTCAAGAGCGGTAAATGCTTGACCAAGAAGAGTAGGGAAATTAACCGTTGTAGGATATTGCCCCCAAAGCTCTTGGATCACATGAGCAGCTACAGCCTCCATAAGATCTTTACTAGTACCCACAACAAGAGCAGCGTCTTGAATGCCTTTCTTAGCTCTTTGCACGTAAATATTAAGGGCTTTAGTTAGATTCTCGCCGGAAAGGCTATCTAAGGCTAAAGGGGCGATTGTGCCATCATCCGCCAGGGATATGCCAACATTTCTCAAGGCCTCGATCAAGCTTTTGATAGCCTCATTACCTACGTAGTTGGGGGATGATGCACGAAAACCACCACAAGCCTTGATTGACGATAGTAAACCGGCAGAAAAGGTTTCTGCTGAGTCAGGTCTATTCTCGAGGCACCACGTTAAAACTGCCCGAACTCTTTTAGCCTTGCCAACGGGTGGACCATTCTTATTGGGATCGGAAGATTCAAGGCCCGCTTTCTTGATTTGGAATTCGATATCTGAATGACTTGGATCTCGCCTTTCGCTCTGAGCATCGTCAACAAGACGTGCTAAAGCGTATACTACTGTGTCATCGACTGGAACTTTATTCATTTACTAGCTTTCTCTCGGATGTGAGAAGATAACATATTATTCTATGGTTTCGGTATAATGTCTATTTAGCTTTCAGCCTTCAGCCATCAGTTCTCAGCTTTCAGTTATTAGCTTTCAGCGATTGGTTTTTCTTAATGTTTTGATAAATGACGTCAGCATATGTTTAATCTCTACGATTGCCAAACCTGAATATCATGAAAATCCATCATTTTATTATCAATTAAAGCTGATAGCTGAAAGCCAACGACTGACAGCTCTTTCGCCGGTTCGAAAATCATGGAGTACATCGCACGGCCGTTTCGTCGGTCGTATTGCGTATATCGTATTTCGTATTACAGCTTCAAATACATTTTACTGCTCGCTCAAAGTTGTTGCTTAAGATTATATCCAGTCTTAGCGAAGCTGCAAATTAAATTAAAAACTGTTGTTTTCTGGATTCCTGTTCCTTCGATGAAACTCAGGACAGGTTTCACAGGAATGACATGAATCGAGGATCGAGTATCCAGTATCAAGATGCGCCCCCGCAGTTTTGCTATGTAAAACTAAGCAGCGGGGGAAAAGTCATGGAGATTTTTTTGAAAAATTACGGAATTAACCAGCGATCCGCCGGGGCGGTCGTATAATTGTTAATAGGGGATAGGGTTTGGGGGGTAGGGGATATCAAATCTTCGATTTGGAGGTTAAATCGGTATATGAGATAAAGAGTAAATCAGTAAAAACATTAACTCATCTACGCTTATACGCATAAACTCATACTCTCAATTTTTTTTGACAGATGTAGAGGATCTTCTACAAATCGACAAAAAAATTGAAAACAAACCCAATGTTAATTTGGGCAATTTAGCATAAGTTCTTTGAAATAAAAAGATTATGAGAAATTTGGCGGTTTTCGGGGATTTTGCCGCGAAAAAACAAAGCCAATTTACTCGTATCGCGTGGTGCGGGATGTGTATTGCGTAAAGTAATTTGAAAAAACAAACCCAATTCTGTCGGCCCAGGTGACGGCATCATTTGGTAATGATCATTTTAAGGGATGCAACCAGCAGAAGAAAGCCGAATACTTTTCGAAGTATATTGTCCGGGATTTGCACAGCGAATTTTGCACCGATTAGTCCGCCTAAAAAGAATCCCGCGCATATAAGGGCGGAGATTTTCAAGTCCACGAAACCAGCCTTATAATACGTCCATGCGGCAAGCAGGCCTATCGGCGGAACCATCAACGCCAGCGTGGTGCCCTGGGCCATACGTTGTTCGAGGTCGAAGAAAAGGACCAGTGTAGGTATAATAATTATCGCTCCGCCTATACCAATCAGGCCGCTGAAAATTCCCGTTATTAATCCCAATAGCAAATAAGGAATTATATTCATGAGATTATGACCGCCTTTTTATATGAAATTAATAAAACTATCTGCCGAACAGCTCGGTGAATTTTTGCTCGATATCAGGATTTTCACAAAGTGTCTGCCCGATTAAAACAGCACGAACGCCTACTTTCATCAGCTTTTCGACATCCGCCCTTGTTTTTATGCCGCTCTCAGCCACCAGCTCGTTTGTGTTATCGAGCAGTCCCGCCAAGCGGCTGGTCGTATTCAGATCGACCTGCATTGTAGTTAAGTTTCGATTGTTGATTCCCAGGACGCAGTATCGGTTTTTAGGAAAGCCGATAAGACTGCGGACCGCCATCAATGTGTCGGCGTGGTGAACTTCCAGAAGGACCGTCAGGGTCAGCTCGGCTGCGGCTATCATCAGGTCCATCAGCAGGCCGGGCTTGAGGGCATCGGCTATCAGGAGTATGGCGTCGGCGCCGGAAACACGGGATTCATATACCTGCCAGAGGTCGATGATAAAATCCTTGCGCAAGACCGGCAAATCCACGACCTCGCGAATTTGGTCTATGTATTCGAGCCGGCCCTGAAAATATTTTTCATCCGTAAGCACGCTTATAGCATCGGCGCCGCACTTTTCGTACGTCAATGCGATTGAAACGGGATCGAAATCATCACGTATCAGACCGGCCGACGGCGAAGCTTTTTTCACCTCTGCTATGACATTTATGCCGCGGGAGTTCGGTTTGGTGACGGCTTTATAGAAATTCCGACATTTCGGCAGGTCACGGGCCTGCTCTTTCAATTGCTCGAGGCTCGTCTGTGAACGGCGGGACTGTACCTCGATTTTCTTGTCGGCAATGATTTTATCCAATATATTCGCCAAGACCGTTACTCCGAGATTTTGACATAACCCATACGAAGCTCGTTGAGGGTGTTGGCAAGAACGGTTTGTTCTTCCTGGGTCAGGTTTCCCTTCGTTTTTTCCTCGAGGGTCTCAAGCATATCGATATTGTATTTTGCAAGTGCCAAGTCCGGCTCTTTTTTCTCCTGGCCTTTTATTTGCAAAAGACCCAAAGCAAACAGTGCCTGTGTTGTCAACATGCTTATTAAAGCGGCAAAATTGCCCGGCGGCAAGGAACCGTGAGATTCGTCTTGCTCCCGGTCTTTTTCCTTTTCGGCTTTTTCCTGGGCCGCTAAAATTTCTTTTTCCTTTTGAGCCTCCTGCTTCCAGTCTTCATCGACTATAATCTTTTTCTCCTGGTTTTTTTCTTCTTTGGCCATGATTGTTAAGCTCCGTAAAAATGTTTATTTTTTTCCGCGATATTTTTTCATGCTTCTGTCAATTTCTCGTTTTTGGTCGCGCTTGGTTATCGTCTGTCTTTTGTCATATTGCCTTTTGCCTTTAGCAAGGGCTAATTCTACCTTAGCCAGGCCCCTTTCGTTAAAATAGAGCCTGAGAGGAACAAGGGTAAAGCCCCGCTGTTCGAGTTTCGTTTCGATTTTGCGGATTTCGGTTTTGTGCAGCAGCAGTTTTCTTTTTCTGGCCTGTTCGTGCTGTCTGCTTCCGGCCTGCTTGTATTGGGATATACTTGCGCCTACGAGCCAGCACTGTCCGTTATCGATTCTTGCGTATGAGCCGCTCAAATCGGCGGTGCCCTCTCGCAGCGACTTTACCTCGGTACCTAACAATGAAAGGCCGGCCTCGAAATTATCGACAAACTCGAAATTTCGATACGCCTTTTTATTGACCATTACCGGGCTTTTTTTGTCCTTGTTCTTTTGGGGTTTCGCTGCCATGGATAATATGATAGCCGGAGGTGTTCGATATTGCAAGAATTCGGAAACCGAATAAGAAGTTTGGGTCGGTAACAGCGGGTTTTATGTAAAAAAACGGCCTTATGCAAACAAGCATAAGGCCGTTTATCTAAATTAAGTTTCACACGATTAAGCTGTCGGCCAATCTGGTGTTCTTTTAACAGAACGCCTAACGACCGATCATATTAATAATCGCGTACAATTACTGCATCTTCACCAACCATATACCGGTCTGAGCTATTGACCTTGACATTATAGACTTTACCGACATAAGGCATTGTCCTGGTTGTCACGCTCTTGATGCCGATGGTGCCGTTCCGGGTTTTCAGTTTCAGGCCGCTTCTGAGTTGTTGTGCCTTTACCCACTGTCCGGACTCGAGCATGAACAGGTGTGACTCAACAACGCTGATGCAATTTCCGCTCTCGAGCACGATATCTCGACATTCGAACGATCCTTCGTGCGCTTCGAGTTTCTCAACAGTAGTAGTTGCAAGAGTATTGATTGTCAGTCCTGCGTTTACATTCGAAATTTGAACCATTGCACCATTGATCCAGACGGGTGTCTGAGCAAGGAAGCATGCCCTGCCCTTCGTTGGCGTTTCGCCTTCTTCCATATCGTTGACAAGATACGAATCCGCCCTGTTTGTAGGTGAAGTTCCCGCTGCCGGCATAGTACCCCTTCGTATATCCGCAGTGTTGCTGCCCCAAAAAGTGTAGATATTGTCGTCGTTGACACCGCAAGCCGGTGTTTTTTCCTGGTTCACGTGAATGTCCACAAACAGCACGTTTTGCGAATCACCCTGGTGTGAAGGCGAATTGCCTAAACTTACATATTCTCTGCCACCGGTAGGATCAAAGAGAGTAAAATTAGCCGGTTCGGGTACGTATCCGGGTCCAGGAATCCATGGATTTCTGTCTGCGGCGACAGCCAAGCCCGGCTCGCTCGATGAGGTCACGGCATAAGGGCCGTAGGGCATATGATAGGAATAGCTGCAATGATTTGTCGGATTGGGACCGAAATCCCATAGCTGGGTGACTTCCAGATTTGTTCCGGCTTCGATGGGATTAAATTCTGAAACCTGGCCGTCACTCTTACAGACGAATGAAGAAGGTGTGACTTCTGTGTACTTGATCAAAAGATAGAAACTGGACGTGATGGTTACAAAACCGCCTTGACCGTCGGAGCCAATTTGGTAGGCCGCATACCGGTTCGCAGCCGCCCAGTCGGCGATTTGGTTGGACCATGTACTTGTCCTTCCCCCTGCACGCGGGAATTCGTCATCGTATTCGTTTGCATATAGTACCATTGCCTTACCCATACCGGATAGGTTCGTCCCGCAGACCATTCTAAAGGCGATCTGCCGGACCTTGGCCAGCGCGGGCATCAAAATGCCCATCAGCAGAGCAATGATCGCAATCACAACCAATAACTCAACTAATGTAAAACCTTTCTTTTTCATTATTTTTCTCCTTCATAAAATTGAGATTCGCCTGATCGGCCCGTTTTAAAGCACGTTTTCATTTGAATTTTTATTAAAATGCCGAACGCTATATATTCAATACGCCAGACATCCAACACTCTTTCTGCGAATCTCCTATCATTATATTTTGAAAACGGCCGATAAAATTCAGTTTAACCGGAAAGGACTTTTAACCTTTATAAGAAGTCCTAAAATAACTTATTGATATTTTTCCGTTACTTCAGCGCAACGTAACTAAATGTTAAGTTTTCTTCCCGGCAGGTGGTTTAAGGTATGAAATCGGGAAATATATGATGACTTTTTTAACTATCTATAATATAATAATAAATATTCATTAAACCTACCTACATCTATATAAGAAATATACCACAGAATATTATTTCGGTCAACTAAATTTCGTCAAATTTATCGAACTTTCTTGAAAATATCCGCAAATTGTTTAATATTCGCATTTTAATCTCGGAATTGCCGGTATGAGCACTCAAAAAACTTACGAAGATATCGAAAAACTGCTGAAAAAACACGGTCAAAGCCAGCTTTTGGCATTCCGGGACGAGCTGGATACCGACCAAAAGTCGTCTCTGTTAGCCCAAATTCGTCGATTGGACTTTGAAAAAATTGACGAATGGGTGGATCAATTTGTAAAAAATCCTGATTTTATTGCGATAAACAGGGATTTAAGCCCCGCTTCGTCTTATGAACCTTACCCCACAGAACCACAAAACCGGCAAAAGTATGCCGAAGCGGTTAAAACAGGCAAAGAGCTGATAAGCCGGGGTAAAATAGCGGCTTTTGTCGTTGCCGGCGGCCAGGGTACAAGGCTCGGTTTCGACGGCCCGAAGGGGGATTTTCCAATCAGCCCGGTTAAAAACAAAACCCTTTTTCAGATATTTGCCGAGACTATATCTGCTGTTTCAGCCAGATATCAGACTACTTGCCCGTGGTATATTATGACAAGCCCGTTAAATTATGCCGAGACCGCGGATATATTTAGTTCGAACGATTATTACGGCCTGGGAAAAGAGAATGTTTTCATCTTTCAACAGGGGACATTGCCAAATTTCAGCCGGGACGGCAAAATCCTGCTCGCCGACAAAGATACCATTGCCTGTTCACCCGACGGTCACGGCGGCAGTATTAAGGCCCTCTACCAAAGCGGCGCTATTGAGGACATGAAAAAAAGAGGCGTGGAATTTCTTAGCTATTGGCAGGTCGATAATCCGCTGATAAATATTTTCGATCCGTTATTTATCGGCCTGCATGTTCTCGATCAGGCCGAGATGTCTTCCAAGGCGTTAATCAAAACCGGCCCGAAAGAAAAGATCGGCAACTTCTGCCTGATAAACGGCAAAATAAACATCATCGAATACAGCGATTTGCCGGACGAACTGGCGCAGAAAAAAAATCCGGACGGTTCTTACGTCTTTAAGCTCGGAAGTATTGCTATCCACATAATCAACCGTTCCTTCGTGGAAAAACTCAACACCGGGGATATTTCTCTGCCGTTGCATAAGGCCGTTAAAAAAATCCGGCATATTGACGAGCAGGGTAATTTCGTCGAGTCCGAAGGGATAAAGCTTGAGAGTTTTGTTTTTGATGCCGTACCGTTGGCTTCGAACTCAATAATCCTTCAGACGGTCCGAAGTGAGGAATTCGCCCCGACGAAAAACGCTACAGGCGTTGACAGCGCCGAAAGCGCACGACAAATGATAGTTGACCGTGCCGCGAACTGGCTCGAATCGGCGGGCGTGACAATCCCAAGAAAAAAGGATGGCTCACCCGATTGCCTTCTTGAAATCGCTCCATCCTTCGCATTGGAAAAAGAAGATATCAAATCAAACTTGAGTCGTATCCCTCCTATAAAACCAAAAGACAAAATATACCTCGAATAAACAATTGTCTTAAATAATCCGACACATGTTAAGCCTATATATAATCTAAAGATACTCTGCCTTCGTTATCGTTTTTCTTCACCAGACCGCTATAGAAAAAGAGTGCCGTCATTGTTAATGACGGCACTCTTAGTGATAAACGCTCTTTTTCACGTGACGTTTCCGTCACATAGTATCTAAGTTGTAAATTTTATGGTTATTGTTCTATATAACGCAATCTAATATCGTCCATGAACAAAATTCCTTCGTTTCCGGCTCCGTTTTTATCCAGACCCACGACCAGCTGAGTTACATTCGTCAGACTGATTCCAAAGTCAGCCAGTGGTATCTGGAAGTTTTGCCACTCGTCCAGTGTCAGATCTATGCTGTTTATAAGCACCTTGGAATTATTCAGCTTGACGTACAGCTGCTCGGTCCCGGTATTGTTCGGATCGCCGTAGAACCAGATACTCAGAGTGTTAAAATCACGATGAACCCAGTTACTTCCCAGTGAGATTGCGCTTGTCGGTAACGTCACTTCTGCATAGCTTGCAACAGTGGTGTCATATACCAACGGACCTGACTGATTACCGCCGTGGACGGCGTCGGTCTCCACGAAGTGCTCTCCGTTGGCAAAATCAGGATCGGGGTAACCTATTGTAGAACCGTTGACGTTAGGATTGGCATATCCGTCCGACCATACCATATATATCCTGTTGCTGCCTTCGAGGTCTTCATTAATGTCGTTGTAGGACTCGAAGTCATCCACTAAAAGGTAATCAGGTACTGTAAACATCCAAACAGTGCCTTTACTGATGGTTTGGTCTGAGTTGATTTCATCGATACGCCAGTAGTAAGTCTGACCCAAAACGATAGTTTCCGGAGATCCGTCAAAGTTGTTAACGTCCCGTCGGCCTTGATATATATCTCCGGTTGATGTATCGGCATTTACCACAGAAAGCATATCGAGACCTAAATATACATCATGCTGAACTGCGTTCTCTCCCGGAGACCATGTAAGGGGAAAGACATCCAGATAAATTACTGTCGAATCATAACTGGGTTTCGGATTCCAGGCAATTTGAAGATTACCTCTCATAATCAGCTCAATCTCTTCCTCATTCAAGGCCTTATTATAAATGCGCACGTCGTCAATGAGGCCGTTCCATGCCTGGGGTCCTTCGCCCGGCCTGTTGTTATCACCGATAAATACGGTAAGATTGGGGTCGTTAGTGAGAGCGCTAATGGTATCGACGTAACCATCCTCTACGCCATCTACATAAAGGGATATCCTTGAACCGTTATACACCCCGAGAGCGTGATGCCATTGGCCGTCATTGACATTTGTGGCGCCAACAGCTTCCCCGGCGTTACCGCAATCGAACCGTAGCTCGTTTGCTGTCAACCCGTTCCTGACCAATTTCCAGGCATTCTCTCCCTTGCTGACGATTGCCTGGTCCGTCTGTTCGAAAACATCTACTCTTATCCAGGCTGCGACCGTTATCTGATCGTTGAAGTCTAAGATTTCAGCGTTACCACAGTCCACATAATCACCAAGACCATCGAAGGACAACGCATTGCCTTTGTTCTCGTATCCAACTATCCAGTCCGGATCACCATGGATGGTACCGTGATTGCCATGACCGGACCAATCAAGAGCGGTACTTCCCGCACCTTCATCGAATGTCCACAAGCCAACAAGACTGTCATCGGAAATTTGAATATCAGGCATAGTAGCAAAGCTCCATACTTCGCCGGTGTAGGTTGCATTGTCCGGAGCACCACCGATTTCATCAACAGCCCAGTAATAAGTCGTAACAAAATCAAGTGGGCCGGGAGAGTAGTTCGACACATTAATATCGACACCGTCAACCATACAGCCGCTTCTCGCTTCTACGTTTTCCCTGACCGTGTCTAAGTATATCTTGTGTGAAACCGCGGAAATGCCCGGTGACCAGGAAAGAACCACATCCGGGTCTACGGATATATCACCATCATACGGAACGGGATTAGAGGCGGTTTCCGACTCTATTTGAAAACTCCAAACGTCGCCCAGCCAGATGTCGGAACCGCTAACCTCGTCAACGGCCCAGTAGTATATGGTTCCGGGAACCAGATCACTAACTGTATAAGTTAATCCGGTTATAAGGCCCTTATCCGCCTGCTGTGTACGGTCACTTACTTCGTTGATGTTTGCGCTGAAATATATGTGGTGTTCAGTCGCGTAGGCCCCTGACTGCCAGGATAGAACCACACTTGTCTCTGAAACCAGGCTGCCGTCAGCCGGCTCGGCGCCATAGGCCTTTGTCTCCTGAGGTACAGCCGCGTCAAGCTGTTCGTCGGTGAGAGACGTGGTAGAGAAAACAAACGCATCCATCCTAAGTCCATCCTCACGAGCGCCGACCTGAAACGTCTGTGTCAGCTCCCCGGCGGGGACCTCGAAAGAAATGCCCGCAGCCCCGTAACCGACAGCTTCAGTCAGGTTGAACCAGCCGTACTCATCAAACGGATTCATGTCCAAGCCGTTGCACTGTACCCAATCAGCATTTGAGTTCGCGGTTTTCGTCCCGAATCCCCTAGCATAAAACATGCTGTCATTATCCGGCGCTCCCTGTGGATTCAACTGATCCTCTACCAAAAGCCGCGCATAAAAGGTGTACGTACCGGCCTCCGGGAACGTGACCGTATAGGTGGCAATCCGGTTTTCACTACCTGGGCTCCCTCCACCAGCGGTTGTTTCAATCGTAATGTACTGACCACCAAGGGCAAGGGGATCAATTTGGGGCGGGTCGAAATCAGCGCCCAGAGTGCCCGATTCGGCCTGAAAGCCGATTACTGCCGCATTTGACAAACCGGCCAGTCCTAACACTAGGACAAAAACAATAATACTCAATTTTCTACACATAATTTTACCTCCTACAAACAATCATAAACACTAAATATTAATATCACCACCACAGGTGTGGAACTCTCGCGAAAATAAAATGTACTTTGACCATATATTAAAACACCATTACTTCTGACAAGTCGGGCTACCCTCGGCACTCCTTGTTGTCTTAAATTAAAAGTTTCGGCATCTACTTTTAGTAGATTTCGGTATTACAATGCCTATTCAACCTGATACTGCTTCAATATCTATTATCTTCACTAAAATAGCTGTCCTGCCTCTAATAACTTCATATAAAACAACCGACAATGATTTTCTTATCCACTACATTCTGTCCTTTCGGGTCAATATTAATGTGGGACGAATCAAGTGACACCAATCGTTTTGGCTCCAATAATCTGCCTCCTCCGTCTGACTATCGGTGACCACCAGACTCAGAAAACGGTCCTCTACATGAAGAGGTATTTGGATATCAAACATCTGTCCGGTTCGAACCTTGGATTTAAGAAATCGTATACGACCATCGACCAGTATCCAGAGATCGATCTCTCCCAACCGAGGAATAGAATTCACGGGCATTCCAACCCTCGCCGTGAACCGCGAGATCTCAATGTCCGGCAAGGAATGGCGCATGGGATCCAAGGCAAAGGTAAGACCACAGTTGGCATGCATGGAAATACCAGGACTGTCGATGAGTTCCTTTGTGTTGTAAGGTCCTATCTCTCGTGCAGCATATTGCCAACCATTGTTGATATTCCACTTAATCATGCCATCGGTATTGGGGCATTCCGTAAATACATGTCCCTCCGAACTGACAATACAAACAGCCTTCCCTCCGTTTGGTATAAATACACCATCTATATAGGGAATATTCAAATTTGGTATAAACTGAGGTGAAGGTTCAAGATGGTAATAGGCAGGATTATACTCCTTATTGCCCGGTCGCCATGTATCGTTAAGCCGGCCCGTCATCGGATTAAGGCTACCATGTCCCGTATTGGGATCATAACGAAGGCCGGTGCCAAACCCATTACCTCCGCCAACAACATCCGCTAAGTCGGTGCGTACGCCGGGTACTCCCCAGGAGTCATCTGACGGCAATTTTCGCATGAAGAGACGAGGGCGATTGATGACCTGATCCCTGCGTATATTCCCCTCACTATCGATCTGCATGGCGTCCCCTTGTTCGAGGATTGCTTGTGCTACCCGGTGTCCTCGTTTAGACGATTTAAAACCGACCTTTCCCTGGAAAACATGTACTTCCGCTTGAATTAGATCATTGACAGCAACACCGAATTCCGTGCCGAAATCAATAATCCGGCCGTTCGGTGTTTCAACGGCAAATCCATGCGCACGCGGCGGCACCCGGGCCATGAGGGAGCCGGTGACCATCTGCATGCTGTTGGGCGTTTTCAGATCAAACTCACAAGGCGCCTGTAACAATACCTGTGCTCCATCTTTAAAGGTTATTTGAGCGATCCCTTGCTCCAAGCATCGTAGGCCCGGACACAATTCCGGAACTTTGGGAGAGATGGCCCACTGTGCATTAACCGTCTTGTCCAAGACGGCAACGACGCGGTGGGAGTAAATGTACTGGACGGATCCCCAAACCGTTAGCATGCATAAAACGAGTGCCGCCATTCCCACTACGGCTATACGTGCCAACCGTATGGCAATGCTCATCCGACGTACCCACCGCTCCATAGCTGCATGCAGATCGATCGACTCGCGCCGGGAGCCACGGTGCATGTGTTCCCAAGCCAATCGCTGTTGACGCTGCTCCTCTAAAAATGCTTCTAATTGGCGGCTTGCCCGCCATTCGATTTCCCGGACTCGTTCTTGCTCTTGAGGTGTTAATGAAGACCGGGACGTGCTTTCAGCCGGGCCTGTAAACAGGGGATTCTTTCCTGACGGCCCCCCGCAGGCAAGTGTCTCCTGTCGGACCATATCCAACAAATCTCTTTGTGTCTCGGGTGTGTCGGACAGATCATTGTCTTGCAGAGCAGAGGTTAACTGACCGTGCATAGCCTCCTGAAAATATATGAACTGTGCGTATTGTTGCAGTATCTCCGGATGAGTGAGAAAAAGTTGACGGAGGGCCTCTTGCTCCTCACTCAGTAGTTGACGGTCTAACAGCCGCAGAAACAAGATATAGAGTCGATGATTATTAGGCTCACTCATATGCTTATACCTCGCGCCTCTAATAGCTGACTCACACATTGCTTTAAAGCAGCATAGATACGGGAGAATGAGTGATAGAGGCTGTCAGCGGATCGTTTGACTTGAGTTGCAATATTTTGTACCGGTATGCGCTGTTCATATCTTAATTTAATTAAGCGTCGATCCATTGGCTTTAATTTATTTATACACTCACGAAGGGACTCTTCTGTGGCACTTAACTCCCTAGCACAGTCCTGAGCATAATCCTCTAAAATCTGACACATATGATCATTAAAGAGCTGAGAACGGTTACCGTATTTTCGACGATAATTAAAAACCACATTACGCGCTACATGCATCCCCCAAGCGGAAAAACTGGTACCCGGTTCGTACTCGTCAAACTTCTGCCACAAAATAATGGCCGTTTCCTGCATAAGATCCTCGGCATTATGGTAGTCATGCACCATCATTAAAATATAGGCGTGGATCTGCTTCTGATTTTGGTTCATACAGCGGAAAAAACGGCCAAACCGCGAAGATTCGTGATCTGAATTATCTCTGTTATTAGGCATACTTGCGTTGATTTTGACAAATAATCAAGTTACTAATAGCGAAACCAAGCGACGACCATCAATCGATACGGGCGGCAAGGCATTCCTGGTTTCTGGAATTATTATGTAATATCCAAGGTTTTTTCTGAACCTTTGTATAGTTTTTTTGAGATTTTTTTCAATAACTTAGAGCCTATCTGAGGGTGGAAAGCGAGGATTTTTGAGTTGAAGCCCTTATTCGAAATTTACCCCCGGCGATCGTTCGACACTTCGGCTTTTCTCAGGCAGGCCAATATCCAGAATCAAGCATCCTTTCTACCGGCGTTTAAGACAGACGAAAAATTGTCATTTCTTGCCGAAAATCGAGGATTTTAGTTGTATTATGGCGGTTTTTGGGTACAATTAATAGGAGATAGGGTTTGGGGGGTAGTGGATAGCATATCAAAAATCAAAATGAAAAATGCAAAACTACAACTTAAAAATTCAATATTTAGCCCTCAAGCCAGCTTGAGGTGGTTGACCATTACGGCCACGGAGTGTTCGACAGATGTAGAGCGTTCTCTACAAATCGACCTTTTTTGAAAAAACAAAGCCAATGTTAAAATGGGCAAACTTATATAAACTCTTTGAAATAAAAAGATTATGAGAAAAATAGCAATTTTCAGACATTTGGCCCGTAAAAAACAAAGCCAATTTATACTTTAAGAGAAAAGGCTGTTATTCTATCTGGCCAATGTCTTGTGTGGATTGTCCGGCGATATTCAACAGAATCCCTACTGCCGCTGCGGAAAGCAGCATACTGGTTCCACCGGCACTTACAAACGGTAGAGGCAGACCCTTCGTCGGCAGTACGACTGTTACTACGCCGATATTGATGGCCGCCTGTATTGCAATTGTCAGGATAATCCCGCTTGCCAGCAACCGCCCGAAACGGTCCCGGCAACGCATGACTACAAGGATTCCCATGATGATGAACATGATAAACAGGGCGATGATTACAACGTTACCGGCGAAACCCAGCTCCTCGCCAATGATGGCGAAGATGAAATCGGAGGTATCTTCCGGTACATGGCCGTATTTGCAGATTCCCTGGCCTAATCCTTTGCCCCACAATCCGCCGGAACCGAGTGCGATCAGTGACTGGCTCGGCTGATAATTTATCTTATCAGTCCATTTTTCAGGATTCAAAAAGGCGGTGATTCGCATCATTCGGGTGGGAACCCGCCAGACTGTGACGATAAAGGCAACCACGGCAAGCGGCAGGGGAAGTAAAATATGCCACAATTTGACGCCGGCTATAATCAGCATCAAAAATGCCAGCAGAGAAATGAGAGCTGCCGTGCCGAAGTCTTCCACGATAATCAGCCCGGCCACGGCGCCGACCAACAGGCAAATAGGAACGAATCTTTTCCAGAATAGCTTGATGTCGTCGCCGAGTTTATCGCACACGGCGGCAAGGAAGAAGACGGTCGCCCATTTGGCCAATTCGGAAGGCTGGAAACTGATGGATATCGACCCGAGCGGGATTTTTATCCAACGGTAGTGCTTGTGTATCATAGGGATGAATAATCTTGGGAATACTGGAAAAAATCGCTGGATCAGCAGCAGAACGAGCAAAACGATGCTCAGACCCAAAAGATAAACTACTGGATTCCTCAGCCAGCCCTTTTCGAGGCTGAACCTGCGATAATTAAAACAGGAAGCGGCATACATGACCAGGCAGGCCAACGGGAAAAACATAATTTGCCGCAGGCTTGTGTAGTCGTAGAATCTCTTCAAATCAATTTCGAGACCGATGTTGGTACCGGCGGAAAATACAAAAACCGTGCCGATGGCCATCAGCAACACAACAATCATCGCTATGGATTCGGCGACAGGATTATTTCTTACAATATGAATCATACAATTGTGTAATTCGCTGGTTAAAAATAATGTGTCGAGCCAACTATATATTTATATTCGGCAATCATCCGCCTTTGACAGTAAAAAAATATAACAGTAAAAACAGAGGAAATTCGCTTTTTTTGAGTTTTGCCCGCTGCGGGATTGACAACATCTTCAGGAAGTGGTTATACTGCAGACTCTTAGGGTTTCACGGGAGTGTAGCTCAGTTGGTAGAGCAACGGCCTTTTAAGCCGTAGGTCTTGGGTTCGAGTCCCAACACTCTCATTTCTGCGGGTTCTGCAGCACTTCCGCCGCATTATTCATTACAGGTACTCATTCAAACATTGAGATAAAATCGATATGCATTTGCGTTACCTGTTATGAAGTTGCTGCCTTTCATATATAGAAAGACGTGAAAAATGCTGATTCAGAGAAAAAAAATGAGACATGCGGCCAAAAGAAGTTAGGAGCTTAAGTAAAATGAGAACGCTAAGACATATACGGAAATGGTTTCAGAAGCTGCTCGGCTCAGGACCTGGAATTTCCGCCGGTATTGATTCATATAAATGGGAAAGCAAAATCGAGATTTTAGGCCATTTCGCAGGCGGGCATTAATGATCCGGTTCTCATCATAGCCACCAGATCGAAATGCGAAGAAGAGATATTTTATTGAATCTATCCTCCACAACCACCATTTCCTCCTCCGCCGCCATCCGAATGGTCACATTCCGCACGATTCAGTGCGTTTAATGAATATGTTCCTCCTAAAGGGCATCCCGGAGCTCCGTCAGGAAAATAATTTAGATTTTCAGTAATTTGCGTTATTTCCGAAGGATATGCACCGGTCTTAACAAAATACACTTCAATCTGGGAATTGATTATATCCAGATTGGTCTGGCACGCATTCTCTTTGGCATTTTGAGAAGTCTGAGTTAATCTGGGTATAGCGATAAAAGCCAGGGCGCCGAGAATCAGTACAACAAGCAATAATTCTACAAGCGTCACTCCTTGTTTTTGGGACATTTTTCAGATTCTTTCATTAAACTTTTCGAGGTTCCTGCAAGTACGATATAAGCTTATTGCGGTTAGATAAAACCAAAAAAAACAAGCCTATAAACAACATAGCTAAACTCATCGTATGTCCACTATTCCATCCTGAAACGGCATTGTTTCCGTCATAGTTTGGCCTAAACCATTGCAGGACAAACCGAAATGCGCCATAGAAGGTAAAGTAAAGCCATAGTAATTGACCTTTGAGTTTGTTTCGTGTCAATATCCAGAGACATACGCCGCTTATAAGGAGACAACCGACTGTCGCAACAAGCTGGATCGGAAATACCGGCAGGGAATGTGCATCGGATGATTCGATCAAATTCAGGTTGAGATGGTGTATAAAACACGGCGTCCCGACAATCTCTCCGTTACTATCTGTATATTTTGGAAAGCGTACCGACAGGATCGAGTTCGAGATGGGTCCATAGCAACAACCATGACAAAAACAGCCGATTCTCTGGATTCCCTGTGCAACTGGTATTGCGCATGCTGATATGTCAAGCGCATCTTCTGTGGGCAATCGTAAGATTCGTGCGAGTATTATCATGACGAAAAGAGCTCCGATGATTCCACCGAAGGAAATCTGTCCACCTTCCCGCAAGTCGAAAAAATCTGAAAATGTTCCCTGCAGGCAAAACGCATTTATTCGGCCAAAGGCAAATGCGAATATAATCATAGTCAGACACAGAATGCATACTTTCCATAAGTTCTGTGAGCGGCGATGCGCCAGGTAAAGACCTAAAGAGCCTGCCATGAACATGCCAAGGGCATAGAAAAACCAGTATGCGTAGATAGGACGGCCATGGAACTCAAACAAAACCCGGCACATATTTCAAGGTCTTTCTCGCAATTGCAGGTGTTCTCGGATTATCTGTGGTTTGCTTGCCCTGTGATGCTCTAAAGTCTCAGACGGCAAACACACAGAAATCCAAAACTTTATTAGCCGAACTTCCCGGCGAAACGGTTTAGCAATTATATTAAGGTTTCTGATTTTATTAAAATACCATATCGATATAATATTGACAAGGCCGAGTTTGTTAACCCATTTTCGGAGGAAATTAAAAACAGCGAATGAGTAGGTTCTCTATGATTCGCCAGTCAGCGATTAGTGCTTAAAGATTGCATATGAGATATCTCATTAATTTCCAATTACAATTTTTGCTGTGATTTTGATAACCGTCGGGAAAAATTCCTCTCGTGGCATGTACGTATATGGAGTATCATATCAAAAAAATATCCGCCGGTTTGGACAGAGATCTCCGGTAGAAGATTGATCATAAAAGGGAAGCTAATCGAGATGAAAAAATATTTTAAGAAAGTCCTTGGAATAATTCTGATTATCCTGGGTTTTCTTGCTTTGATAACTCCCTGTTCTCCCGGGTCATGGCTTATCCTGGTAGGTTTGGAATTTTTGGGCCTGGGATTCCTGCTGGAAGACAGGCTGCCTGCTTTTCTTAAGGTTCGTCATAAAGGCAAGTTTAAGAATCTGTTCAAGAGAACCGGTAGTAAATCCTCAAATGAAAATAACCGGCAGAAATGAAAAAAATCACTGTTAATATGTATGCACAGGGTAAGGGACAATTAACGTAGTGAGCTCTCTATTCTACAATCTTGGCAAAAAGGCGGGGCCGACTATTCGTAAAGCTAAATGGATATGGCAGTCGGTGACCGGCGGCGAAGCTGATGCAATTCGGGTGGAAAACCAGGTCGGCCGTGACCTGGCAAGAGAAATCAGAAAACAGTTGGAGCCTGACAACAAGCAGAAGATCGCACAGATTTTAAATGAAATAGGTCCAAATCTTTCCAAATGTGTGGCCAAAAAGCTGCGTACGTTCAATTTCGAGGTGATCAAAAGTGACGAACCGAATGCTTTCGCCCTGCCGGGCGGGTTTATTTTTGTGACTCGCTCGCTGGTGGAACTTTGTGAACGGGACCGGGACGAATTGGCATTTATACTTGGTCACGAGATGGCTCATGTAATTCGGGGACATGCAATAAAACGTATAGTAAGTACCTCTGCCGTTAACGTCGCTTCCCGTGCTGTTCCGATCCGGGGGCAGCTTTCGGCCTGGCTGCGAAAAGTGGGTATTCAATTTCTTGAAAGTGCTTATTCCCAGGAGCTGGAATTTCAGGCTGATAAACTCGGAATTCGTTTAGCTGATGCCGCCGGATACAATCCTAATGCTTCTATAAAGTTACTCGGACGGTTGAACAAGCTGAGTCTCTCTGAAAGTAAGTTCGTTGCCGGTAATTATTTTTCCTCACATCCGGCCTTTGAAATGCGTATCAGCAATATTAACCGATTCCTGCAAAAGACGAGAAAAAATTTATGAGACGGTGACGCTTTCAGCGGCCGGGTTGGCGATAATTTCCGCCGTGAAGCCTTGATTAAGCTGCTTTTGTGAATTTAGTAAATCTGTCGGCGTGAGCTGCTCCGCTTCATCTAATTGACTACGGACTTTCTCGACCCATGAGATAAGAGCGTTGACTACATCAGGATCGAAATCGTATCCGGATGAATTAATAATAATTTTGATGGCTTCGTCAAGAGACAGCGATTGATGATAAGACCGCTCCGAGGTCAGAGCATCGAGAGCATCGGCCACTGTTAATATTCTCGCGCCAATCGGTATCGAACCCTGTGACAGGCCGTCCGGATATCCCTGGCCGCTCCACTTCTCGTGATGGTATCTGACTATAGCTACCTCTTGTTCCAAAAAGCTCATCTTTTCCAGGATGCGAACGGCTATGAGCGGGTGCTGCTCGATAATACTGCGCTCGTGCATTGTCAGCCTGTTCGGTTTGGAAAGAATCGCATCGGGCACTCCAATTTTCCCGATATCATGTATCATGGCGGCCCGACGGATTATTTCCATTTGTTTGGGAGGGATATTCATAGTCCGGGCAATGCCCATGGCGTAGTGCATGACGTTTTCGGAATGTTTCCCGGCATACGGGTCCTTGGCTTCGAGGGCCTGAACCAATCCCCAGATGCTTTGAATAAACATTTTCTCCGCCTGCTCCGAGAGACCGGCAATGCGTCTTTTGAGTCTTTTTATTTTTTCGATCTCTATGTCACCGGCATTCTGAGCCTTCGACATGGATTTGTCCCAGAGCTTAACACAGTTTCGACCGGCATTTTTGGCTGCGTACAGCGCCAGATCGGCCCTGCGAATTATCTCGCTGGAAGCATCTTTGTTATCCGGAATGCTTTGTGCTATACCACAACTGATTGTCATGGAGATATTTTCGGCCACAGTTATCTTCTCGACTTCCGTTCGAATCCTCTCCAAAAGCGTAACGGCGTCATCGGCTTTGGTCTCCGGCATGAGTATGACAAATTCATCGCCGCCATATCGCCCCAGCACGTCCGGCGTTCTTTTCTGGTTCTTCATACATGCGGCAAGTGCCTGCAGGGCATTGTCTCCGGTGGCATGTCCCAGCACATCGTTGATTGTCTTGAAATTGTCAAGGTCTATGATTGAGACCGAGAAAGGACGTTTGTATCGTTTTGCACGGGCGGCCTCGGCCTGGAGCCTGTCCTCGAGAAGTTTTCTTGAGCCGACACCTGTCAGCGCATCTGTAAGAGAGGTGAGCCTTGCATGTTGATACAGACTGGCGTTGGTTAGATGAGATGTCAGGATGTCTTTTGTCAGCTTGGCCTTGTAACCGGTTAGCTCTCTGCTGACGGTGCTCCAGTTTTTTAATCCGCACATACACAAATAGCCCGATAAATGATTACTCGTATCGGACAGGGCATACTTGGGATCCATAAAAGTCCCGTTGGCCGTCTTGCCTAACAGAATCGGTGCGGCCGGCGAGCTTTGATGTTTGGTTTTGTGATCGGCGATCGTCAGGGGGATAACCAATCGAGGGCCTTGCGCACCCAGCTCACGGCAGACATCAGGAATGCTGTCGTAGGTGAATTGTTCCTCATCATGCTCACCATCCGTGGTTTTGCATTCCGATTGTTGCCCGGTTGCGGGGGACAAGGACAAAACATAAGCAGAAGGGATTTGACATTTAAGACTGCTTTCGGGACACGGACAATTATTATAGCTTAGAAGTTCGGCTTTTTCCGTATCGGAGCCTTTCTTGAACAAACAAAGTACGCACTTACTGGCCTGAAACAGCTTCGGTACTTCTTTGGTGACTATATTGGCCGCTTCCTTAAGATCGATGCTTTTAAGGCATTTTGATAACATTGCCACTTCTTTGGCCGCCGCACGGTCCTCGAGCAACTGCTGCTGCATCAGGTCTCGAACGGATAATATTCCCAATATCTGGTCGTTTTCAACGATGGGTAAATGACGAATCTTGTTATTGGTCATAATCTCACGGGCTTTACTTGCCGGAGTGCCGGGGGGGCATGAAACTACACGTGCCGTCATAATCTCGCCGACGGTCGTTTTATCAATCGTATCCGAAGAAACCGCCACCCTGTTGGCAATGTCCCTTTCTGTTACCAGGCCCACGAACTTTCCATTTTCATCGTTGACGATAAGACAGCCGATTTTTTCAGTAAACATCTTTTCCGCCGCAGTTCTAATATTCTCGTTTTCTCTAATAGTGATTACTTTCGAGGGTTTCTGAGAAGTTTCTTTCATATTTCTGCCCTTTTGAACGTTTATCCAAAATTTCGGCTGATTTCCATTTACAGGAAATCCTTTAATGTCTCTTCGAATGTGAAGTCATACGATGCCTCACAGAAAAAATCTATCGGCAATCGATAAAGCGAACTTAACGAGTGCATCGCCTGTACTATTATCTTTATATGCCGGGCTTACTGTTTGTCAGAGTTAAGCAGCAGTTATGAAGTTTGTTTTTCGTGCGTTTGAAGCCTTTTCCGACGTTAAGTTGTGTTTGTCTTGTGCCGATAATTGTCTTATGGATAAACAGGACCCGATAATTACGGCTTTTCGTCAGGAGATCGACGACGAGCAGCTTGTCAGTGCCGTTATCGAGAAACATACGAACAGCGGACGGAGTATTATAAGCATACTCCAGGAAGAAAATATTCTCGGCGAGGAGCAGATAGCGAGGATAAACGCCGCAGGTAACAAAATAGAATTCATTAATCTGTCTCCCGATATGGTAGAACCTATAGCGGCCCACATGGTGACATCCCAGATCACCAACCAGCACAATCTGATCCCGGTTAAAAAGACCGAGAATAAGCTGCTCGTTGCGATGAGTGACCCTCTGGATCTCGTTGTCAGAGACCAGATAGAATTGAGGACGGGTTGTAAGGTAATTCCCCTGGCGGCTACTCCGAGTGCTATCAGAGGGGCAATCAGGCATCACTTCGATGTACGAAATGCCACTCGCCAGGCCATAGCTTCCATGCGGCTGAAGCACCGCGACGGGGAGGACGAATCGGACAGTATCCAGTCTACGAGAAAATCTTTCCTGGTTGCCGAAGATCCGGTCTCAAAACTGGTTTATTCGATAATTACCGGCGGCATCGACGCCAAAGCAAGCGATATACATATCGAGCCGCAGGAACCTGACATGAGAATTCGCTATCGTGTTGACGGCCTGCTTCATGACACGCTGGACGTGCCCGCCTCGGTTCAGCAGGAGGTGGTCTCACATATCAAGATATTGTCGGATATGGATATATCGGAACGGCGCATCCCGCAGGACGGCCACATAGCGATCGAGCATAATAACCGCAGCTATGACCTGCGAGTCTCATCGCTGCCCGCCGTCGGCGGTGAAAAAATTGTAATCAGAATTCTCGATAAGAATGCGGACAGGTGGTCCCTCGACAAAATCGCGACTTCACCGGAAAATAACAAGAAATTCAGGTCTTTGGTTAAGAATCCTTACGGCATGCTTTTACTCACAGGGCCGACCGGAAGCGGTAAGACGACCACTTTGTATGCGATTTTGCAACTGCTTAATACGCCTGAAAAAAATATTGTTACTGTCGAAGACCCGGTCGAATATCGCCTCGATGGTATTACACAGGTCCAGGTCAGGCCGTCCGCCGGAAGAACTTTTGCTTCGGCTCTGCGCAGCATATTACGGCAGGACCCTGACATAGTTCTGGTCGGTGAAATTCGCGATTACGAAACCGCCGAAATAGCCGTCAGTGCCGCTTTAACCGGTCATCTGGTATTGAGCACTCTTCACACAAACGATGCGGCCGGGGCAATATCACGTCTGATTAACATAGGAATTCCTCCTTTTCTCATTGCTTCGGCGCTTCTTGGGACAGTGGCCCAGAGACTTGTTCGAATAATATGTCCCAAATGTAAACAAACATATACTCCTTCGCCTGAAGAGATAGAGCTTTTGGATTCTCAAAACCTGGTTCCGGATGCTTATCAAAAATCGAATATTAATAGTAAGACATCGACTAAAGATAATCGCAGAGGTAAGAAAAATAACAAGAAGGGTAAGGAAATTTTGTTGTATCGTGGGCGGGGTTGCGAAGACTGTTACAATTCCGGCTACAGCGGACGCGGGGCAATCTACGAAATTTTGTGTGTTTCACGGGAAATCCGCGGGTTAATAACCAACGCCGACAGCGACGAAGCTATCAAGCAGCAGGCGATTGCACAGGGCATGAAAACGCTGTGCCAGGACGGTATCGAGCAGGTTCTGGCCGGTGGTACTACACTCGACGAGCTGCTGCGAGTCGTTGATGTGAGGTCCGAGTAATGGCGGTCTATGAGTACACTGCAAAAGATACAAACGGAAATAAATTTTCGGGCGTTTGTAGTGATATCGATAACGTTGGCGTGCTGCGTAACGACCTGACAAAAATGGGTGATACGCTACTCAGGGCCAAACGCAAAAAGTCCGACTCATCGAAACGCGCGAGAATAACTCAGGATGAGATCGTGACTTTCACTTTCAAGCTGGCGGGGATGTGTTCCGCAGGATTGTCGATAACGGGATGCCTCGAAACACTCGAAGAGCAGACTTTGAACCATTCGTTCAAGCAAATAATTTCGGATATCAGGCGAAATATCTCGGCGGGAGCAACGTTAAAAGCCGCATTCGGGAAGCACAGAGAAATATTTTCCGATTTTTTTCTCGGGATGCTCGAGGCGGGACAGACCGGCGGCAAACTTTCAGAGACGCTCGAAGCAAGTGCGGTTTATCTGGAAAAAAGAGCGGACTTTCGACGTAAAATCAAGTCTGCTTTTGCCTATCCTGTTATTGTCGGTCTGATGTGTTTCGGAGTAATTAGTGCCCTGGTCATATTCGTTATTCCGGTATTCGCCAAGTTATATAAGAAAATGCACGTGCCGCTGCCGATGCCGACGCAGGTTCTTATTGGTTTGAGTGTCTGTTTAAGAGATTGGTGGCCGGTGTTACTGCTGTTATGCGGGTCTTTTGTTTTGCTTTGGAGATTTTTACGAAAGAACTCGCGTCTCAAAGTCAGATGGGACTCCTTCAAGCTGAATATGCCGATCTTGGCGAAGTTTAACCGGATGGTAGTGGCTACTCAATTCATACGGACATTTGCTATGATGACTTCGGCGGGCGTCCCGTTGGTTAAGGCCCTTGAAGTTGCAAAAGAAGTTGTCAGCAATACGCATGTCTCTGAAATAACTGCTCAGTTGCAGCAATCCATACAGGCCGGTAATACCGTTGCAGGCGCTTTGAAGGATTTTTCCTTGTTTCCGCCGCTGATTGTCCAGCTGGCCGCTTCCGGAGAAGAGGCGGGAAAGTTATCGGAGATGTTGAATAAAGGCGCTGATTTTCTCGATAAAGATATCGACCGAATGCTGAAATCTATGTTAGTCAGGCTCGAGCCCGCCTTGACGGCGATTATGGGACTGATTATCGGTTTTATACTTATCAGCGTGTATCTACCGATGTTCGACTATATGAGTCACCTGGAATAAAGTGAGAATCTTTTGGCAGTAACGTTTAAGCGACCCGTTTTTTGTGCCGATAGCATAGGGTGTTTTATCGTGTAGATATGAGTGTAACAGAAAGAATAATGTCCTTGAATGAAGGGGGTATTAAGAATGAATTCCAAAAGAGGTGTTACATTAGTAGAGTTGTTGATTGTGGTATTGATTTTGGGCGCACTAGCAGCTATTGCGATTCCGAGGCTGAGTCAGAGTGCCGACACGGCAAAAAAGAATGCCTGTAAGACAAACATCGATCTGATAAATTCTCAAATAGAGTTGTATGCTGCTGAGAACGACGGCTCTTATCCGGCTAATCTGACGGTAATCACCAACTCAACGACTTATTTTCCGGATGGTCCGCCCCAGTGTCCCGTGACGGATGCGAACTATCCGACCGCTCTGTCTAACAACAGGGTTGACGACAGTGCTCACGGTCACTAATTGAAAATTCGAGTGTAAAATTTGAAATTACGGAAGTCATCCCGTGAGATGGATTAAAAGCCACCATCTCACGGGATTCCATGATTTCAATTTTATGTTTTTAATTTTTTCTCCGGTCAGCAGCAACGATGGCACAGAAAAGAACCGCCTACAGTCTGGTCGAGCTTGTTATTGTCGTGATTTTTCTCGGTGTTATTGCGGCAATAGCTGTACCGAGACTGAATTTTTCCACCATCTCAGGACAGAAAGCCGACACCATCGCATGGAAAATCGTGACCGATCTTCGCCGTACACGCAGCCTTGCCATTTCCAATGCGGCGGAAAATAACGCCGGTTTCGCACTGAATATGACAGGTTCGGCCCCTTATTCGGGTTATGAGATACAGAACCTCAATACTTCGGCAATCGTGGATTCGCATACGATCGATTCGAATATTAACTGCACCGGCTCAAGCTTGTTTAAATTCGGTCCGCTGGGAAATTTGTTAGCCGGCAGCGGTAACCAGCTCGTTGTCTCGGCTTCGGGGAAAACCTTCACCATTACTTTGACTACAGCTACGGGCACAGTCAAATGCACCGAAAACTAACCAACTTGTTCGGCCTTTTCGGGCCTGTCACGAAGCGCGTGAAACAAATCACCAGACGCGTAAATGCCGGTCTGACTCTTACCGAGGTCGTAATCGCATCGGCTCTTTTGATTACTGCGATGGTCCCGATTCTTAAAGGCCTGACCAACGCGCATTTAGGCACTGTTATTCTTGAGCGGAAAACCAGGAGTCTCGTTCTTGCCCAGGGGCGGCTCGATGAAATAAAAGCACGTTCGGTTTATCATTACAGCCAATCTTTCGCCGAAAGTAATTTATCTCTTGACGGTTTGTACTTGTGTAATGTCGCCGACGAGGTGGCGGGCAGTAATCTCAGGAAAATAACGGTTTCGGTCGGTTACGACTATAACGGCAATAATATCCTGGATTCGGATGAAATCGAAGTTACTCTGGCGACGCATATTGCAAAGCGATGGGAATCATAGAAATCTCAAATGCAATCTTTAACGTTTGGGTATCCTAACACATTTATAGGACATCGTGATCCAACTTGAAAATTTCTATAGGCGGCGGAAAGTTATGTCCTATAAGAACATATCCTGCTGGCGAAAATACGGCATTTTCAATGCCCTTACTGCTGCTCCGTACTATCATCGATAATGCCAAACTTCCGGTAACCACCCTTTTATTATATGCCGAAGAAACTAACACTGATTGTGTAAGCTCTATGCGCTGGAAAAGATGAATTATAGAAACAAAAAAAACTTTATTGGTAAAAGAAATCGACCGCTGAACAGTGGTCTGACCCTTATGGAAATGATCATAGCATTGTCTATCATAACCATTATTTTTGCAGCGATATTCCCGCTGTTCGGGCAAATAAGAGACAGTTGGGATTCCAAACAAGCTGCCGCCGAGACATTGCAAAACGGCAGAATTCTGATAGACCATATGACCCGCAATCTGGCAAAAGCTGTTAAGGTAACAGCCGTCAGCATTTCTTCGGATAAAAGCGGCTATATTGAATTCCAGGACAATGACTCCGAAATCTTCCGATACGATGTCAACAGCGCAACCGACTATGTCGAATACGGCTCGACCGGCAGTCTTTCGGACTTGGCCGGCCCGGTTAGTCAACTGCGGTTTATCTGCTATGATGCCTGCGATTTGGATGCTCCTTTGGATATATCCACAGCAGATGTTAATGACATTCGCTTTGTTAAGGCCGAAACAATTTTTAACTCATCTTCACCCGGCCGGGACAAAACCCTGGTCGCATCGGCCTACCTGCGGACTAACTCGAGCTCCGAAAGCGGGCTTGTAGGGTGGTGGAAACTGGATGAGACCTCAGGTTTGACGGCGGCGGACAGCAGTAATAACGGAAATAACGGTACTTTGATGAACATGGTCGGTGACGAATGGATCGGCGGGGCTGTGGGCGGCGCATTAAACTTCAACGGCAATAACGACTATGTGGCCATTCAGAATCTGCACTACGACAGTGGCGGACATGCGGAAGTCAGTGTCACCGCCTGGATTCGTACCGACAATAGCGGCAACCGGATTATTGCGTCCTATGACCGTAATGAATACTGGCGGCTGGAAATTAACGGAAGCGGCGCCGGTCCCGGTCAGGTAGGTTGGGATGTTTACACCAGTACCGGCCAGGTGGATTACGGCAGCACCACTCGCGTTGACGACGGCACATGGCACCATGTGGCGGGAGTTTTCGACAACGGCACGCTGACTATCTACATCGACGGTAATCCGGAGACACCAACCTCCGGAGGCAGCACCTTCGGAAGAGGTACAAAAACCCGATATGGTTTCATTGGAGTGGGTTCGGAGGCGAGTTCATTTGACGGTAATAAAGGACCGACCAATTACTTCGACGGTGATATGGACGATGTTCGTATTTATAATCGTGCATTGAGCACGACAGAGATCTCTCAGTTGGCTGAAATCCTCAGGTTCAGAGAGTTCAGTGAGGAAAAAGTCACTATCGGCGATACATCCATAACCATCCAGACCCCTGAGACCGATGAGGGCGACCTTATTATTGCGTCGGTTGCAACAGATGGGGACGTTTCTCTGTCGCTGGCGCCGCCGATGGGCGAGGGCTGGAACCAAATCGACCTCGATGATTACAGCAATGATGTAACCCTTGGCGCCTGGTGGAAACTCGCAGATGCTTCGGAGTCGGTCAATCACCAGTTTACCTGGACCGGCAGCCGACAGGCCTATGGCTGGATGATGAGCTTCGCCGGCCATGACTCGGCCGACCCGATTGATGTTTACGCCGGCTACGGCGAATCCGACAGCAACCCAACCAGCCCTGCAGTGACCACAACAGTCGGAAATTCCCTGATTCTTCGACTGGGAGCGTTCGATGACGGCGATATAACCGAAGATGACCCGGGGCTTTCCGGCCATACGGCTATTACGATGGACAAGAGCACTGCTATATTGTTCGAAGACGGTTTTGAGACAGGCTTCAGCAAGTGGACCGACGGCGGCTACACGGATTGGGAACGGTCGAACTCCGAGACACATTCCGGTAACTGGTCGGCATGGGCCGACAAATGGGACAACGATTTAATATCTGATAATATCAACACGAGTGCTTACAATTCCTTCACGGTTGAGTTCTGGTATAGAGTCGAAGGAACTGAAAGCAGTGATAATGTCTATCTGCAGTTATACAACGGCGGCGGCTATGTGAACTATTACGAGCTCGGCACCGCTACAGAAGGCACGTGGCTCCCTTACGAGGCCGTTATCACCGATGCGCAATACCGCCGTTCCAACTTCCGTATCAAGTTCGAGGCATCCGACATCAATAGCGGCAACGAAGGTTTGTGGATAGACGACGTAATGGTCAGCATTGGCGGAGTTTCCGGCGGGGCCGGATATGTAATGCAGTCATCGAGCGGCAGCAGCGGTACTTCGTCCTTTTCGCTTGGATCAACAAACGAAGCTCGGACACTCACAACAGCTATAGCCCCGGCTAATGACGGCGGCAGCGTCAGTGGGATACTACGACCATAAAAAATTATGAAAAACAAATTTAAAAATAACGGCTCAGTCTTGCTGGTAACAATCTTTGTTATCGCTTTTCTCTCTGCGCTGGTCATTGGTATGCTCCAGATGAATACCGAAGAGATACAGCTTGTGCAAAATCAGATTTATGCGGCCCAGGCGCTTGCTACCGCAGAGGCGGGCCTTAACGATGCCTTCAGCGAGCTTCGGGCAGATCCAAACTGGAGCGACGGATTCAACGACAAGGCTTTCGAGGGCGGTTCGTACAAAGTGGATGTTAATGATTCCACGATTACTTCGACGGGTACTTCATCACAGGGTTTTGTCGCCAGAGTCGAAGCCGATATAACGATTGGAAGTACAAGTCCCTATGTAATAAGAATAAACCATTTGAGGATAAACGAATAATGCCTGGTTTCAGAACAGCGTTAGGTATCGATGTTTCAGGTGGCCGGATCAATCTGGCACTGCTTAAAAAACACGGTGAAACTGTCAAATTACTAAAAGCCGCCGGTTGTCCCGTTCCGGATGGAGCCATCAGGAATGGAAATATTGAAAACGCGACGGTTTTGGCAGGAGCTATCAAAAAACTCAAAACAAAAAATGGAATACGTGTTCATCCGACGGCCATTTCGTTGATTGCCAATCCGACCCTGATGCAAATCCTGGATTTGCCCAAGGATGCCACAGGCAATGTGAGGCAGTTTGTTTTTAATGAAGTGAAGCATTATGCAATGCTGCCGATCAAAAAGGCTGCTGTGGATTTTTGTGGGATTAAGTCTTCGGTTAAATCAGGCCCTCGCCGTGCTCTTGTTGTTGCTACAGACGGCCAAAAGCTTACTGCTGCTATGAAGACCATGAACAGAAGGGGTTTGAATATTGGAGTAATTGAGCCGGCCTGGATGGCATATACAAGAGCGTGTTATGCAGAAAAAATTTCCGGAAAAGCGGATACAAATCTATTGTTTGCGATGATCTTTGACGGTGTTCTTTCACTATCTGTGTTTAGAGACAGCACTCTGGACTTCATAAGAGTTAAACCGGTTGAGTACAGGTCGCCACAATCCGGAGATTATTTAGAGTGGGTGGAAGAAGAAATTAACGAAGTTCTGAAATTCTACGAGCTTAAGGCTTCCAGGAAGAAAAACAAATGGCAGGCAATTCTGGTCACAGATGCCGAAGATGAATCCATTGAGGCAAAAGCGGAACTATTAAGAAGCAGGCTCGATAATATCGATTTGCAGATTAAAACAGCCCAATATGCTTATCTTGACACACCGGTTGCCCCCGAGCTTTCCGCCGGAAAACATGCCCGAGGAAATTATGAGAGCAAAAACAGCAGCGGTAATAAACCTTCGGCAGTGGCCATCGGATTGGCGATGGGACTTCTTAACACACCGGACGCAGGTCTGAATATCAATTTGCTCCCGTCGGAGGTGGTTAATGCCAGATCGAGGGAGAAAAAGATTCTTGTATTATCGAATATCGCCGCGACTTTTTTGGTTCTGATGATCTTAAGCACCGCTTTTATTAACGCAGGGATGGAAAAGGCAGGTGTGGAAATAAAACGGCAGAAACAACTGCAGGCCGGTGTCGATACACAAACATTGCTGAACGAACAATCGCTCCTGCAAAAACAAATCGCGGATGTATTGACAAATCTCGAACAAATAAATAATACAATTGATACGAACACCGTTTTGGATTGGGGACCGATACTCAATGGCATCAGAGATGCAACACCTGATACAGTTCGAATATCGAAACTTGACAGTAGTGAGAACTCGGAGATATTGCTCAGCGGTCAGGCGGTTTCATACCCGGCGGTTAATCTCTTCATCGAGGCGCTTAATAAGTGCAGAAACATAGACTCCGCTTCTTTGATAGGATCACGAAGTGATAGACAGTCGGAAGGTCTGGTGGAATATTCCGTCAGTTGTATATTGATTCAATAAAAGGAATTTACAGATGTTATCAAAACGCTGGATTAAACCGGTTAGTTCACAACAGAATGTTATCATTGCAACACTTGTGATAATAGGATTAATCGGTCTTTATAACCGGATCATAACACCTCACCGAAATTACCTGCAGGCCGCACAAAAATATGAGGCGGCCGCCGACAATCTGACAAAGAAAAAACAAACTATCGCAAATAATCTGAAAATTCGGAAAAAAGAGCTTGTGGGGTTGAAAGAACAATTAAATTCGGGCTTCGAAATGCTTTTCGAGCCATTTGAAGCCAAAGAATTCTTTAACAATATCCAGGCTGTCTCGGAAGAAGCCGGTTGCATTATGTATTCGTTGACATTCACACAGGCTGATTCGAAATCCGGCACAAACGACCCGAATGTAAACATTTATATTACTACGAAGGGGGCAAAACTGACCGTACTGGGCGGCTACGATAATATTACCGCCTTAATGAACAAGCTTCAGGAGAATTCGAAATGTGTACGGATAGAATCGGTGAAAATTTATTCCGACAGCAGTTTTCCCGATTATCTGAAATGCGAAATGTCCGTCACAATTTACATAATGTCGAGAAAGGAAGATCGCAGGCATGAAACTTAGAAATTTGTATAAGATTATCTCGTTTTTTGTGATAGTTGCGGTATGCATGTTCTGTATCAGTGCGCGATCACAACAAAATAGTGACGAACCGAAGAAAGAATCGGAACCAGGCAGAAGCAATCCTTTCGGGCAATTGCCCCGGCTGACAAAGCCGGCTGCTCCTCCCGTTGTGCCTGAGCCTGTCGAAGTTGTGACTTACGAACCACCCGAATTATTCGTACAGACAGTGATGCTCAAATTCCTCGATGCTAAAAGTCTCATGCTGGCCATTGGCAATATGACTTCCGAATACGGGACTATTTCGACTAACGAGAAAAACAATTCACTTATAATCTGCGACACCAAGGAAAACCTCGAAAGAATCGTGAGCGAGATTGCAAAAGCCGACAAAACGCCGCAGCAGATTATGATAGAGGTGGTCATTCTCGATGTGCAGCTTAACGACGATACCGAAATAGGTCTCAACTGGGACATACTTTCCGATAAAATGTACGACATAAGCTACAGGCAGAATTTCACAAGTTCAAGACTCGGATCAACAGTAGAGGACGCTACGACGATTAGTGATGCGAGCGCCTTCAATACCACCGGGCTCGGCGGTTCGTTCTCCGTTATCAGCGGTAATATTCGTAATGTGATACATTTGATACAACAAAAAAGAGATGTTGAGATTCTTGCAAGCCCGAGAGTCATGCTGGTCAGCGGAGAATCCGCTTCGATAGAAGCGGTGGAGGAGCTGCCTTACACGGAGATAATGGATGCCGCAGCGGGAGGTGCCGCGGCCCTGACAACCACGAAATTTAAAAACGTCGGTATTCAACTGAATGTGGAAGCCACCCTGACGGACAGCAATGATATTTTCCTTGTGGTTGTAGCCGAACAGAATGTAGCGACCGGACAAAGTGAAACAGAAGTACCTATAGTTGATACCAGAAAAGCCAACACGTCGCTTTTGTTGAAAGACGGCCAGGTTGTCATCTTCGGGGGTCTGAGACGGCAGGAAAAAACGAGAGAAGTTGACCAGATTCCTATTTTGGGAGATTTGCCGATTGTCGGGTTCCTGTTCAGGAGCACAAACACTATCATCAAGAATTCGGAGTTGATTGTATTTCTCTCGCCCCGTATTTACAGGGATGAATCTGTTCCCGAGGATGCGATGTCCAAGTACAGGCAGATTACGGACAAGCCCGTCCTGATGTTTCCTGAGGATAGTATGTCTAAGGCAAACCGCGACAGGTATGAGCAGCGTGCCGTGGAATACGAAACTGCCGTTGAAGAGCTTCGGCAGGAGATTGCAGAACGCAGGCGGGCGACGAGTGAGTTGAAAGTATATTGCAACCTGCTTGAGAAAGATGCTATTGAGCACATGAGTACGAACGAAGAACTTCGGCAGAAAATAGACGGGCACGGGCAGTCCGAGAGGAATGTCACTAAAAAGATTCTGCTCGATAAAATAAAGATTCTGCAGCAAAGAAAAGACAGAGAAGCTTCAAAAGAGTTATTGTCGTCTTTGGCTTTATTGGATGAAATTTTAAGTCAGGAAATAAATGAGACGATAACTTCGTCGGAGAAAGTCATAGCCAACGAGAAAAATGCCGTTGACGAAGAGCTTTAAAAACAATTTTTGTTGTCCATGGGGGAAATTAAGAAAGGTGAGTGCAGATGTTAAAATTATTTAAGTCGAAACAAAAAACGGACCGGGCAAAGATACTTCTTGTGGACGACGAGCCTGATATAGTTGACACCATCCAGTGTCGTCTCGAGGCGAACAACTTTGACGTCGTTACCGCCTCGAACGGACAGGAAGGGCTGGAGAAAGCGAGCGACGAGCAGCCTGATCTGATATTGTTGGACACGAACATGCCGGTAATGAATGGCCATGAGATGCTCGAACACATCAAAAAACGTCCGGATTTGAAGGGAATACCGGTAATTATGTGTACCGCATTATGCGAGGCCCATGATATCGCTGCCGCCTCCGCCTACGGCATCGCCGATTATGTCACAAAGCCCTTCGATTACACCGATTTAATCGAAAAGATCACCGGTGCGCTGGAGAAAAGCAAATCATAAGAAAAGACAAAGGCGGTTAATGATAATATGGAAAATGCAACGTACAGGATTTTGCTGATTGAAGACGACGAGCTCGATCAGATGGCCTTCAAGCGGCACTTGAAAGCTGAAAACCTTCCCTATGAATATGTTGTCGTCCCTTCGATTTCAGAAGCTCAAAGTGTGTTAAGTTCCGAAACTTTCGATATTATTCTCACTGATTTTACACTCGGTGACGGAACGGCACTCGATATCCTGGATTCGGTTAAGGATATTCCCATCGTACTTACTACAGGGGCCCGAGACGAAGACGTCGCCGTGAAAGCCTGGAAGGCCGGTGCGTATGATTATCTCTCGAAGGATTTCGAGCGGAATTATCTCAGGGCGATCCCCAAAACCATTGAAAACGCCATCAGACGCAGGAAAATTGAAGAGGCACTCGATAAAAAGCAGAAGAATCTGGAAGCTATTTTTGACGCGGTTCCTATAGGAATGTTCCTCGTCGATGAAAACATGTCCATCGCCCGCGCCAATGATTCTATCAGGAAGATGTTTCAAAGAGATTTTTCTCAAATTATCTCTCGGCGTATCGGCGATGCTCTCGGTTGCTCCAACCACATAAATAGCGACAAGGGATGTGGATATACGCCGGCCTGCCCGGGGTGTTCGTTCAGAAAGACTATTCAGGGCGTTCTGGATTCGGAGCGATCCATTTACGGCCTCGAGATTCGTCCCACTCTTACAATTAATGACAAAGAAATCCAGCCGTGGTTCCGAATCAGCGCCAAACCAGTGAAAATAGACAACAACAGACACGTGATCGTAGCAATCGATGACGTCACCGAACGAAAGAAAGCGGAAAACGAGCGATTGCTGGCGGAGGAAAAATACCGGATGATTTTCGAGAACTCCGCGGCGGCCATCACTCTGGTGGACGAACAGGAGAGGCTGATTTCCTGGAACAAATTCACCGAGGGAATCCTTGGTATGGATGGCGAGGAATTGTATCTTTTGCCGGTCCGGTCTCTGTATCCCCCGGGAGAATGGGATAGGATAAGGACCTTCGATGTAAGGCAAAAGGGAATGCAGCATCATCTCGAAACCAGAATGATGAAAAAGGACGGCAGTTTAATCGACGTTGATATTTCACTGAGCGTCCTGAAAGATTCCGACGGCAATACGACAGGCTCGATCGGCGTCATCAGAGATATCACCGAACGCAAGCAGGCCGAGGAAAAGCTTAGAGAGACGATGGAGCTGAAGTCGCAGTTTACATCCACGGTTTCCCACGAGCTTCGTACGCCTCTGGCAGCTTTGAAAGAAGGCCTAAGTCTCGTCCTGGACGGAGTAGTCGGTGACATTAATGAAAAGCAGAAGAAGTTCCTCGACATCGCGAAAAGAAATGTTGACAGGCTCGCCGCTCTGATTAACGACGTCCTGGATTTCCAGAAGCTCGAAGCGGGGAAAATGAATCTCGACATACAGGATAATAATATCACCCAGATTGTCTCGGAGGTGCACGAGACAATGACCTTGTATGCCAAGAAACACGAAGTAGAGCTGGTTACCGAGCTACCTGAAAATCTGCCTATGGCGAAATTCGATCGTGGAAAAATTACACAGATCCTTACGAACCTTATCAGTAACGCCGTCAAATTCACACCCGCGAACGGCCTGGCTTCCGTTAATGTGCGGCATCAAAACGAGGAGCTGGTTATCAGCGTCCACGATACGGGCATGGGAATACCCAAAGAGGCGCTTCCGAAAATATTCGAGCGTTTCTACCGCGTTCATCGGCCGAACAAGCAGATTCAGGGAACAGGTCTTGGCCTTGCCATCGTTCATAAAATCGTCATGATGCACGGCGGCAGAATCGAAGTTGAAAGCGAGGTTGACCAGGGCACGACGTTTACCGTTTATCTGCCGTTAAATCCGAAACCTGTGCCGGCCGGTTTTTCCGAAAAGTCGGATGAAGTAATAGAGACCACCCTCGGAAAAATCCAATAAGGATTAAAATCCTCTTTGTGCCGGTCCCTGCCGAATCGCCGTTTTCAATACTGAAAATGAGGATTTCAAAATTTTTACACCCAACTCCGTCCTTTTCTCGGCCAGAAGCTACATCTTGCCGCAACTCATGTCGAAGGCGGCCCGAATAGAGTACCAGTCGAAGGATTGGCTTTGTTTGGGTTTGTTTTTCTGCCGTCAAAAAGCTGCTTTTCTGCCACAATATATTATTTTCAAAGAGCATACGTCAATTTGGGGCAAGCCCAAATTGGCTTTGTTTTTTCAAATTCCCTTACGCAATACGCAGAACGCATTACCCAGAACGAAAAAATTGGCTTTGTTTTGCATTTTTTACCCGTGGATTTTGTAAATTTATTTTAACATTTTTGAAATTTTGAACATTTGATATTGTTTCGGATTTCGGATTTAGTGCTTAGTATTTGCTCTGAATGCTTTTCCCCCATTTTTCACTTCGTTATTCGAAATTCAATACTCGATGCTCGCGATTCCATTCGTTACGTATTTTACCAACTTTCGGCCAAATGACAATCAAAATCCCCGTTTTTTCCCTAAAAATGCCCTTTTTGAGAAAAATGCCTCCCGGAGCCTTTTCTTAATGATTATTGTGCCGCGGCCTGAATTTTGTGCTCGAGAATACTCATTCCGGAATCGGTGAATTGTTTCATCAGAATAATATACAACACAGTGGTCGGTATTCCTAACAATAAGCTGAATATGATGCCGACGTACGGAATGAAGGACAGCGGTAGGTTTAGGATATTGAGAAGGGAAAGGATATAATATGTCAGTGCCATACCCTCACTGATAACCGGAGCGGTAATCTGTCGTTCCCGGCAGTAGGAATTCATGTCCTTGGAAAGCCCCACAAAGGCGACATATATCCAGTATAGGTTGAAAAATGGGATAAAACAGAAACCTACCGCCAGGCCGGCCGTAGTGCGCGCATTTCCGTCCTGAATCAGAAGCCATGAGCGGTAGAGAAGGATATATCCGAGCACAGTTCCGGCAATTACGGCGGGCAGGCCTATACATACAAAACACAAAGGAAATCCCAGGGCGATAAGCCAGGCCAGCCAGAGCCATAACGTTCTCAAAGAATGCGGCTGAAATCTGATGATAGGGTAAGAATAAGCCGCCGGACGGGCTATAGTGGTTGCGTGCGCATTGACCAGCAGATTTGTGAACTTTGTCTGGCCCACCGGCATCCAGTCGTTAAATCCTTCCGTCCATAAAAAGGTATCGCGTCCTATGGTGCCGTTTTGAATCAGGCGGATAATTTCATCTTCGTTGACGGGACCGAATCGCTGATCATTCGTATAGTAATACCACATGTTTTACCTTTCCTGCCTTATAGATAGAGTTGCCAATATATTCAAAGCGTTGCTCGATTCTCGATTTTAGATACTCGAAACATATCAAGAATCGAGTATCAAGCATCAAGAATCACATCTGGACGAAGATCAGTTCGGTGGACTTTAGACACTTTAGCTCACTTCAAACTTTAGGCACTTTAAGTACTTCAGTGGGTATTATGGCCGTTACCGGACTGGCGGGCAATGACAAAATTGAAAAGACATTAAATACAGTGCACTCATGGAGCTTTTTATACTCTGATCCCTTTTATGTTTACTTGAATTTATTGAGAAGCTCGGCGTTGTCCACCCACATAACAAAAAAGGGAGAATAGTCATCCCCCCGTTTTTTCACATAAATTAAAAAAGGCCTGTTGAAGTAAATATTTCGTGGTCCTATGACTATGGCCGGGCCGATGACGAAATGAGCGCTTGATTTTAAGACAACACCGGTTCGTGTCAAAGAAAAGTCTATCTTTTGCATCGCCTCCCAGACGAAATAGCCTTCGCTCTGCCAGGGTTGGTTACCGATTCCCTTGCCCTCAAGTTCTTGGAAGTGGTGTGTCAGTTTGTAAAGCACATCAGGGACAATCAACTTGTCCGGTGGATTGAGTTCACGTAAATGGGTGTTATTAGGGTCGTAGCTGAACTCAGAGATTTTTGACTCGACATAGGAAATCGTCTCATTAAGAGTCTCGTGCAGAGGCACGGCGGCCAGAATCACCTGGTAAGGTTGAGTATATTTACACAGGTCGATTGCAAATGCGGTACTTGTGCCTGTTTCATCAAATTCACCAAATAGAACTTCAACCTGCTCGCGGACTTTTTCCTGATTAGGGTCTTCGATTTCAGAGAAGCTGCAAAACGATGTGACATTTGTGCTTGTCCCATTTGAGTCTTTAAAGGTAAATGGTTTGACATTCGTAAAAAATGGATGCTCGAACTCAACATTGATATTCAAATAGGAATAAGACAGGATCGCACGTGGATTGACTTCGAGTTCTTCACTAAAAACAGGTATCGGTTCTGAGGGGAAATGTTGTGCCATATCCGTCTGTATTTGCTCAATGATTCCATCGCCTGTTATGCCGGCATTTGCGTAGTAGGATTCTTCTTCGAGATCCTCCTCTGAGACGGTAGCCTGATTGAGGCGTGTGGCCAGCTCTTCGGCCCCGATAATTTCAATTGGCTCACCAATAATCTCATCCTTCATTTTATCCCAGGCTATCTGGAACGTTGAGCACCATATGACATTCTGCTGCTCCGGCACAGGACAATCGAGCGTTGAGACAATCGAGGTTTGCTCCAGGTCGGAAGAGTTGACATCTTTTGGTTGTATGATATTTGTTCCTTTGTATATTCCGGAATCATTGACCAGCAGCGAATCCCTGCTATCCTGAGGCTGGCTTACAAAGGCTGTCGGTAAACCGCCGATTCGTATATCCCCGCCATTCCAATAGGTATATATGTTGTCATCTTCAACACCACAACATGGGCTTTGTTCGAAACTGACATGTCCATCCACGAACAGGACGTTTTGCCCTTCGTCTTCATGAGCAAAAGCGTTACCGGCTTTGACTGCTTCTCTGTCTCCATCCGGATCAAACAGACTGAAATCTTTGATGGTTGATTCATCCGGGCTCATCCACGAATTCCTGTCGGCGATAACCGCCATGTCAGGTTCGCTCAACGTACTTAATCCGTGTGTATAAAAAGGTAGATGATAAGCATAGCTGTAATGACTTGACGGCTTGTGACCGAAATCCCAAAGTTCTACCAAAGTACTATTGAATATGCCCTCGTCGGCGAGACTGAATGTCGTCACTCCATAATCGCCGGGGCAGATAAACGAATCAGGAAGCAAACCGGCATATTTAATCAGAAGATAAAGACTGGACGATATGGTTACAAAACCACCGCTGCCGTTTGAGGCCAGTCGATAAGCCATATATCTATTTGGAGCCGTATAATCGGCTATCATGCTCGACCAAATGGATGTAGGACCACCTGAACGGGGGTATTTGCCGTCGTAGTCATTAGTATATATTTGCATTGCTCTGCCGATTTCAGATAGATTGTTTTGACAGGTGATGCGATTTGCCTGGTCGCGTGAATTGCTGAGGGCAAGCTGGACTATAGCCGTAGAAAACAGGCATACAAATATTAAAACGATAGTGTCGGTACGTGTGAATTTGAATGGTGAGAATCGTCCGGTCATTTTTTGCTCCCTCCGGGAGAGTAATATTATTCATTTTGGAATCAACCAAGAAAGAGAATTGGCATTCCCTCAAAAAACCTCTGATTATTTGAGTATAGCAAAACTACGCCTGATAATCAACTGATTTTGTATTGATTTACTCCGGCAATTATCTTAAAAATAACTTGAATTACCTGCGGAAAAGCCTTTAATATTGCATAGAGTCCGTTAAACGGGATTTCGATTAGGAGTAACAACAATGGCTTTCAAAGACATTTGGGCCGAAACAAGCAATTGGCTGCGTTCCCGCAGGATTTACAAGCGTGTGGACCATCGGCCTGAAATAGACGAGGAAGGTCTTATCAGCCAGGACAGCGATTCAATCGGAACGGCTGAAACAACATTGGCGGATAGCGAACAGCGTACGGCTGATAGTCCGCAAGTGGAAGCCCTGCGGCGGAAAAAACCAAATGATAAGCATTCTGTGTCAGAAGCCGATGCAGAATCGAAAGTGCAGTATCCGGTATCCAGGCTCGAGAATGCGGAATCTGGAAACGCTAACGAATCACTCGAGAAGTTTCGCGAAGGATTCGACAAATTAATAAACCAGCTTCAGGGGATTAACGGGCATTTGAACCGTCAGGCCGAGCAGCACGAGGCTTTGATGGAACGGATTAAACAACTGCCGGGATTGCTCGAGAGTTTTCCTGCGATGGTGGAAAATCAAAAGAAAATCACCGAGCAGTTGCTCGAGCAGCTCCGGTCGATGGCGGCCAAGAACGAGCAGTTTATGGATGCCGTTGAAAAGATCCCAGCCGAGACCGCCAAGCAGACCGATGCCTTAGTCGATATCGACCACCAGCTCGCCGCCGCAGCGGATATCGACGTCCAGATGGCGGATAATTTCAACAGCTTTAACCGGACCTTAGACAAGCTCAACCAGAGCACCGTCAGCCAGACGAACGGCATTTCACAGATGAGCAAGACTTATGCCGCCAGCGACAGGTACCTCAAATATATCATATCCAAGCAGAGCAGGCGTTTTATGTGGATATTTATCGCCGCGATAAGCGTTTGCACCGTCGTTATTTTGATTCTCGCCGGCATTATCATTTATATAAGGTCTGCCTGAGAGCCTAACGCCCTCGTTTTACATTCATTGGGAATCCCCGTCTCTTTTCAATAAAAGAAGAAAATATTTATTGCGAAAAATGAGTGCATACAAAAAAGAGTTGAAAAATGAAAACGTTTCGTTAAACTTCACTGGCCTGGCCATGCCATAGGCCGGACTGTTTTATATTTGAATTGCGTTTTACAGTACAAAAAATCGAAAGGAGCAATAAAGTGAAGAGTCGTATGAGCATTTTTACACTTTTAGTGCCGGGTTTTATTTTAGCCTTTAGCTCGACAGCCATAGCGGCGGGAGGCACGCAGGCAGGCCAAGGCGGCGGGACATTGGTCTGGTGGATCGCGCCGATCGGGTCTTTGCTGGCGCTGGGTTTTGCCTATTACTTCTATAAGAAGATGATGGAAGCTCCTGAAGGCACGGACAAAATGAAGGAAATTGCCCGGCACGTGCGCGAGGGCGCCTACGCCTATCTGTTCAGGCAGTACAGCGTGGTTACACTGGTGTTTATCGTGTTGCTGGCGATTTTTGCTTTCCTTGCCTACAAAGGCGTCCAGAATCCGTTTGTACCGGTGGCGTTCCTGACAGGCGGCTTCTTCAGCGGCCTGTGCGGATTTCTGGGGATGAAGACGGCCACCAATGCCTCAGCGCGAACCGCTCAAGGCGCCAGCAAGAGCCTCAACAGCGGCCTGCAGGTCGCCTTCCGCTCCGGTGCTGTCATGGGACTGGTCGTCGTGGGCTTCGGCCTCTTCGACATCTCAATGTGGTATCTGATCTTGGATAAGGTAGTTTATACGGCACAAAACATGACGAACGGGCTAACGTTCTGGGGGCTGACGCTTGTCAAACCCGGAATGGAAATCGAGCATAAGCTGGTGGAAATCACCACAACCATGATTACATTCGGTATGGGCGCTTCGACCCAGGCGTTATTCGCCCGTGTCGGCGGCGGTATCTATACGAAAGCCGCCGATGTCGGAGCCGACCTGGTCGGTAAGGTCGAGGCGGGAATTCCGGAAGACGACCCGAGAAATCCAGCTACTATCGCGGACAATGTCGGTGATAACGTCGGCGACGTCGCCGGTATGGGCGCCGACCTCTATGAAAGCTATTGCGGCTCGATCCTTGCGACCGCCGCTCTGGGTGCGGCGCTAACTCTGGGGACTCTGCCGGAAGGCCTGACTCCGCTAAAAGCCGTGCTGGCGCCGATGGTCGTAGCCGGACTCGGAATTCTGCTTTCCATCGCCGGGATGTTCATGGTCCGGTGCAAAGAGGATGCTACTCAAAAGAATCTCCTCAGAGCCCTGCTGATCGGTACGCTGGGCAGTTCCGTTTTAATCATTGCGGCCGTTGCGGGACTGGCTTACTTTCACTGGATTACCTGGGGCGTGTTTGGGTCGGTTATTTCAGGTCTGGTAGCCGGTGTTATGATTGGACAATTCACCGAATACTATACTTCCGATGAGTACAAACCGACCAGGGGTATTGCCGACCAGGCGGAGATGGGCCCTGCCACCACGATCATTGACGGTTTAGCTACGGGAATGTATTCTGCCGGCCTTCCGGTTATCACGATTGTTATTGGTATTCTCTGTGCGTTCGGTTTCGCGGGAGGCTTTTCGAATATAGCTATGGGTCTTTACGGCATCGGCTTTGCTGCCGTGGGAATGCTCGCCACTCTGGGCATCACGCTGGCAACCGACGCTTATGGCCCCATCGCCGACAATGCCGGCGGTAACGCCGAGATGAGCGGTCTGGGACCGGAGGTTCGCAAACGCACCGACGCCCTTGATTCTCTCGGTAATACAACCGCGGCGACGGGCAAGGGCTTTGCCATCGGTTCGGCGGCCCTGACAGCCATGGCACTTCTGGCCGCCTATATCGAAGAGATCCGGATCTGGATCGGCCGACTGGCCAATGAAAGTGCTGATGGAATCTATCAGGTCGGCAGTATTGTGTTTTCAGGCAAAGAAGGCGTTGCCGATGCCATTAACGTCAAGACCGCCACGATGGCGGATTTTGTCGAGGCCTACAACCTCACGATTATGAGCCCGAAGCTTATCGGCGGCATCTTCCTCGGTGCGATGATGGCCTTCGTTTTCAGTGCAATGACAATGAAGGCGGTCGGTCGAGCGGCCGGTGCGATGGTCAACGAGGTCCGGCGGCAGTTCAAGGAAATCGCCGGTATTATGGAAGGCACAGGCAAGCCTGATTACGCCCGCTGTGTTGCTATTTCCACCAAGGGGGCCCAGAAGGAAATGCTTCTGCCGTCCCTGCTGGCGATTATCGTCCCCGTCGTGACCGGCCTGCTTCTGGGTGTGGCCGGCGTGATGGGTCTTTTAGTCGGCGGATTAACAGCCGGTTTTGTCCTCGCTATCACGCTGAACAATGCCGGCGGCGCATGGGATAACGCCAAGAAGTACATCGAGAAAGGTGCTCACGGCGGCAAAGGTTCCGAGGCACACAAGGCCGCTGTCGTCGGCGATACTGTCGGTGATCCATGCAAAGACACTTCCGGTCCGAGTTTGAATATTCTGATCAAGCTGATGACAATGGTTAGCGTAGTCTTCTCAGGCGTTATAGTAAAGTTCGCTCCTGTTATAAGCGGCTGGCTTGGCCTTGGCGGACAATAAAACTTGTAATGTGTTAGCCCGTTTTCGCCGAAAAAGCTCTTGAGGTGAAAAATGATTATCAGGCATAATCTAATAAAAGATGATTGGCTCTTTGCTTTGTTCAGGTTTTTGCTTGCACTTGCAACTATCATCGTCTTTGGCTATTTGTTCTGCAGGACGCCTGCGTGTTATTAGAGACACATTAGTTGACATAACCAACCAACATAGGTAATCTATCGGGGTGGCCGAATCGGCCGCCCTTTTTTTATTAAAATGAACACTGTCATCCCTGCGAAGGCAGGGAACCAGGAATGTGAAGGTTTTATGGATTCCCGCTTTCGCGGGAATGACAAATGAAAAAGAAAAGTACAAATGAAGAGAAATTTGCCCTGGCTGCGGCGAAAATCGCGGCCGAGAGGCATTGCAGCGATATTGTGGTTCTGGATTTGACCGGCATGTCACCGGCGACCGATTATTTCGTGATTGCCACCGGCACGAGCAACCGGCAGATGCGCACCGTGGCCGATGAAATTAACCAGGCGGCGAAGGAAATCGGTCTGCAGCGGTTCGGCAGGGCCGGCTACGAGCAGGCGCGATGGATTTTGCTCGATTATATAGATGTCGTTATCCATATCTTCGATAGTGAATACCGCAGCTATTACGATTTGGAATTGCTCTGGGGAGATGCGAAGAGATTGAAGATTTAGCCACAGAGAGCACAAAGGTCGTTTAGGATGTTAGATAAAAGAACAGTTTTTATCTTAGGCGCTGGAGCAAGTTGTCCTTATGGTTACCCATCGGGATCGCATCTACGTGAGTATATATGCTTACCCGCAAACATACCTCCTGAAAAGGCGAAGATATTAGAGGAAACTATTGGTTCAAAAGGCAGCTACAGTGATTTTAGAAAGAAATTCGAAAACTCAAGCACAAAATCGATAGACCTTTTTATGGCAAGGAATCCCAAGCTTGCACCAATTGGAAAAAACATTATTGCCTATGAAATTTTCGATGCCGAACATCGCAGTCTGTTTAGAGAAAAGGCAGAATGGGTACGAGAGATGTTTGAAAGTCGACAGGGTGATAACACATTGGAGAAATATTTGAAAAAAAAAGATTTCCAAGGAAATATATGGTACGAATATTTATTTGACCACCTTACAGCAGAATTAGTCGATAAAGATGACCTTCCAGATTTTTCTTTTTCTGAGGGCAAGACCGCATTCATTACATTTAACTATGACAGGTCTCTGGAGTACTTCCTGTATGAAAGTGTTCATAACTCCTTCACAGAGGTTCCAGAATCCCAGGTTGTTCAATGTCTGAAAAATTTGAAGATTCTGCATATCTACGGGCAGATTGCACCACTGAAATGGCAAGATTCCGCCCAAGGTGTTGACTACCGTCCCCCAATTAGAGCATCACTTTTGCAGAGTGCGTCGTTAAATATCCGAACAATATATGAGGAACAGCAAAATCCGGAATTGAAAGAGGCGCATGAGTTGCTCAAATCTGCAGAACGGATTTTCTTTATGGGTTTTGGTTACGCGCCAGAGAATATGGGTGTTCTGAACCTGCCTGGCTTGATACCTCCGGGCTGCCAGATCTATGGCACAGCATTTGGCATAATGGAGAAAGAAGTGAAGGACATTCTGCATACCGTGCGGTCCAGCAGAAAAGCGGACTCGAACGGTTACAAAGAACGCTACGACACTTTGATCGAGCCTTGCGATTGCCTGATGCTGTTGAGGAAGTACCTATGATAAACTCTCTGTGAACTCTGTGTTCTATGTTGCAAAAAAAACAAAATATGAATTCCCTGTGGACTTTGTGTCCAAGAAAGATAATTAGATGAAGCCTGTTGTTGACATACTTGAGCAGCGGATTAGTGCCGCTATGACCGCCGTGACCGGGCGTCAAGATTGTGCCGCTATCGTTCGGCCGACTACGGATGCGAAGTTCGGCGATTATCAGGCCAACGGCATAATGGCCCTTGCCAAGCAGCTCAAAACCAATCCACGTAAGTTAGCCGAACAGGTGGTCGAGAATCTCGACATCAGTAACATTTGCGAGCCGCCGGAAATCGCCGGTCCGGGTTTTATCAACCTGCGACTAAATAGTATATTTCTAGAAAATATTATTCTTGACGTTTACCGTCATCGCATGCCACAGACCATGCCTGATGGAACACCTTTTCCATATCCTGAAGAAAGATTTGGAATAGATAAAGTTTCCAATCCAAAGACATTTGTTGTTGATTTTTCTGCGCCGAATATTGCAAAGCAGATGCACGTCGGCCATTTGCGAAGTACAATCATCGGCGATTGCATCTGCCGAACACTCGAATTCTTAGGCCATAATGTCATCCGCCAAAACCACATCGGCGACTGGGGAACGCAGTTTGGAATGCTTACGTGCTATTTAGACGTCATGCGATTAGGCAAAACAGGTGCTAGCTACTTGGAAATTTCAGATATGGAACAGTTTTACAAAAAGGCTAAGAGCCTTTTTGATTCGGACGACAAGTTTGCCGAACGTTCACGAGAATATGTCGTGAAACTGCAGAAGGGAGATAAACATGTCCTGTTCAATTGGAGATCAATACGAAAACAATCAATTACGTATTGTCAGAAATTATATAAAACCTTGGGTGTAACTCTCATAAAAGAAAATGTTCATGGTGAGAGTGAATATAACGATGATTTGCCGGATGTTATTTCGGATTTGAAAGACAAGGGACTTGCAGTTGATTCTGATGGAGCGGTGTGTGTGTTCCCGGAGGGATTTAAGAATAAAGAAGGTGAGCCTTTGCCTTTTATAATCAAGAAGTCAGATGGGGCTTATCTTTATGCCACGACGGATCTGGCGGCGATTCGCTATCGTGTCAACGAACTAAAAGCCGATTCGATAATCTATGTCACCGACTCCCGGCAGAAACTTCATTTCGAGATGCTTTTTGCAGTTGCTGATCTGGCTGGTTGGGCAAACAAAGATATGCTTCACCATGTTATGTTCGGCTCTGTTTTGGGTGAGGATGGTTCGCCGTTAAAGACCCGCTCGGGGGAAAATGTAAAATTAAAAGATTTACTTGATGAAGCCATCGAGAGAGCCAAAAAAGTCGTCGAACAAAAGAATCCGGAACTGTCTGATGAAAAGAAAGGGCAAATCGCAAAAGCCGTGGGAATTGGTGCCGTCAAGTACGCCGATTATTCCAACAACCGCACGAGCGATTACGTATTCAGCTTCGACAAGATGTTAGCGATGGACGGCAATACTGCCCCGTATATGCAGTACGCATACGCCCGGATAAAGTCGATCGAGCGAAAGGCACAGAGTAAAGACGTGGACATCGAGACGGAGCTTGCCGGCGTAACGGAATTGAATCTGGCCGAGCCGGCGGAACTGGACCTTGCAAAATACCTGATTCGTTACGGCGAGGCGATACAGGCTGCGGTGGCTGATTACAGGCCGAACTACCTGACTGCATATCTTTACGAGCTTGCACAGAAGTTCAGCGTGTTTTATACAAATTGTCCCGTGCTCAAGGCTGGGCCGGACCAAAGGCCCACAAGGTTATTGCTGTGTGATTTGACCGCGAGGACTATCAGGCACGGCCTGAGCGAACTGTTAGGGATCGAAGTTGTCGAGCAAATGTGATAGACAAGGAAAAAGGTAAAAGGTAAAATGAATAATTAAATCCGCCGAATGCGGATTGATGTTTAGCCCCCATATTTACTTTGGGGATTCTATGGCCATAGCAATGAAAATAATTCAACAACAATTCAGTGTGAGCACGAAGAGCCGCAACCAGATGGTTGATATCACCGGCCAGGTCCAGTCGATTGTCGGCAAGTCCGGCATTTCCGACGGGCAGGCGGTCGTATATTGCCCCCACACAACGGCGGCGATTACCATCAACGAAAACGCCGATCCGTCCGTCCCGCACGATATTCTCCTGACGCTGGAAGAATTGCTGCCGCCCCACCGCCCCGGCTACCGGCATTTCGAAGGCAATTCCGATTCGCACTGCAAAAGCACCTTAGTCGGATGCAGCGAGCAAATCCTGCTCAAGGACGGGACTTTGCAGCTCGGCACCTGGCAGGGAATTTTCTTTTGTGAGTTCGACGGCCCTCGCAGCAGGACAGTCTTAATACAGGTCAGCGGACAGTAGTAGAAACAGCGTACGATTCGGCCGTGTAAAAATGCCTGAAAAGCGCATAAAATAAGGCGAGGTGGTGGTTCCGGCTGGGGGGGAGACCGGTGGACCACGCTGCCTCGCCGAGGTTTAAAAGCACTTGAAAGTGCATTATTTCACTGGTCAGGTTACAATTTCAACGCCCCAATTCAAATAACGACAAAGGGTAATACTATACCGTAACCATGTCAAGGAAAAAATAAGAGAGCATACAGAAGCTCCCCCAAAATATTCCTACACCTCACACTGCAATTATCAGTATATAACTTTAATCCCGAAAAATCAAGTTTAAAATCGCTTTTTTTAGTCTTTTTCTGCACATTATGTCCTTGAAACAGCAATTTTCCTGCCGCTCGGGTTCCCGTACCTGCAATTGTTCGTCCGGTTTCCGCGGCTAAGTCAGCGATCCCGGATTATGAAGGCTGCGGCGGTCTGTGGCCACAGTAATCTCAAGGCCCATAAAAACTTCGGTTCACAGACAATTACATAACATATATATAGAATCGGTATAGTATCCGAATCGGCTTTACAGAAAAAATCCGATAAAACTTGTTCGTTGATTTCTTTTTTATACTGGAAAAAATATCCTTCTCCTGATATTTTCTTTATACCAGTGTTTTATGGTGGCTTTACAGTTCAATGTTTGGTTGAAAAATCATTTATGGCAGAAATTTCCGATAGAATAAAGCGTATTAAAGAGACAATCGCATCAGCCTGCGCCCGCTCGGGGCGAGACCCCGTTGACGTTAAGCTTGTCGTAGTGACAAAATCGGCCGCAATTGACGCCGTGGAAAAGGTCATTCGATTAGGTTATACGGAGCTGGGCGAGAACCGGGTCCAGCAGCTTAAGAAGGTTTCCTCGCAGATAATCGAAATTTTACAGGGTGATAACGGGAATTCCTCACTGCTGAAAAAAGTCAAATGGCACATGATCGGCCATCTTCAGCGTAACAAAGTCCGGCAGGTTTTGCCCATAGCGACCCTGATACATTCGGTGGATACGCTTCGGCTGGCCGAGGAAATCAACAATGCTTCTTTGAAGATGAACTTACACCCGAGAGTTCTCATGCAGGTCAATACATCCAACGAACCGCAAAAATACGGCGTTCCGGTAGGGGCGTCCACGCACTTGGCCGAGCAGATAGAGACTTTATCACACATAAAACTTGCCGGTTTGATGACAATGGCCCCTCTGACGCGTGACAAGGGCGTTGTCAGGGCCTGTTTTGTTCGGGCGGCGGAATTGTTTGCCGAGATGCGAGGCGAAAGAATTGTAGGCCCGCAGTTTACCGAGCTGAGCATGGGTATGAGCTCCGACTACGAAGTCGCCATCGAAGAAGGCGCTACCATTTTACGCATAGGCTCGGCAATTTTTGCCGGTTAAAAGCGAAAAAAAACACCAGAAAATACAAAGTACCTCCCCAAAGAAGCCGAAATTTAACTTATAGGTAATAAACTATCGCCAGTATGCGATATTTTACCGGCAGAGGTCCTATAATCCGGCGGCCTCTCATGGGGACGCCAGTTCAAGGTCCTATATAGTTGATAAAAAGATGGAAAAAGTTGAATTAAATAATTCTATCGGGCTGACAAAAAGCTTCATAGATGTTCTGTACCTGACGAATCGGGATCAGATGCCGTTCGAGGTCAAGCAGCTTTTCGACCAAAAGAAGCTTTCTTATCGCGTTCTTCATATAAAAGACTTTTCGAAAATTCGCGACAGCCTCGATTTGATAGGAACCGTCGTTATCGACGCGGAGGGCGCACGCTCCTCGAGGCAGGGAATTCAGATTATTGAGTCCCTCGAAACAAAGAATATCGGTGTGATTCTGCTGACCGACCAGCCTGAACTGCCCGCAGAAAGCTCTTCCCTTTCGGTATCGAAAACAGGCTTTTCCCCGGAAGACACTTCGGAGGTTTTTTCCCTCGATGAGCTATGGTTGAGAATCAATTCCAACCTTGCTTATCGTAAAAATAATAAAGGGCGGGCGGCCGAGCCTGCCAATCGGCCGAGGCAGGTTAAAATCATCTATAAAAACAAACTGGCGGAGCAAATGAATATGGCCAAGGCATTAGTAGATAATCTGGCGGAGCAACTTCGCTTGGCCGGTCTTGTTCAAAAGGATTTTTTACCTTCCAAGCTGCCCAACAGCGATAAAATGAAATGGGGGACGGTTTATTTACCGGCGGAATGGGTTTCGGGTGATATTTATGACATCGTTCGCCTCGACGAAGAGCATATAGGATTCTATTTGGCCGACGTGGTCGGCCACGGAATGCCTGCGGCGTTGTTGACGATTTTTCTGAAACAGGCCCTGGTTATGCGTCAAACCGTAGAGAACAACTATCGTATTTTCGCGCCGGGCGAGGTCATAAAAAATCTCAATATACGAATGGCGGCGCAAAAACTGTCCGGCTATCAATTTGCCACATGTTGTTATTGTCTTCTGAATATAAATACGCTGGAGCTGACATACGCCCGTGCCGGACATCCATACCCAATCCTGATCAGATCCGGAGGATATCCGGAACAACTTGAAATACGAGGCTCGCTGCTGGGAGTTTTCGAACAGGCCGAGTTCCCTCAGGGGACAATACAGCTACAGCCCGGCGACAAATTTCTTTTATATTCCGACGGTGCTGATTCTTTGGTTGGCGGTTTTGACGACCGGGCCGGTTTCTGTTTCACTGAAGATTTCCTTAGAGTGAAAGATCAATCTATAATCGAGATGCTTGACGAATTCAATTCTCATATCCAAAATCAGGAAATCGAGCAGGCCGAAATCGACGATATCACTATGGTAGCCCTCGAAATCCTGAAGTAAATCTTTGCCGCCTCAGTTTCTTCGATTCTTTTTCCCTCATGGATCCGGTTTGAGCATTTTTAACTTTTTTTGTCACGAATTATAGGACGCTCAGGCCTTATAGCACCAGTCACAATTGAAACATCCAAATTATATGGAAAAAGGATAAAAATGGGCCGGTCTTTCGTTTCAGAGGATATATATCTTCACAACATCTTACAATTATTGGAATTATATGGCCATTAACATTCAAGCTACCTTATGGATGCCGCCGAAATTATAGGTAATGAGTGAAAGGTGGCACAACCAACATGGGAATTATTTCCCAATATGGGGTTTTTTTGTGAAGCACATATTGCTTTTGTCTTTTATCGCAATTGTCCTGTTGCCTCAGAGAATCCGGGCGCAGGAGTTGATGTCGGATTGTCCCGATGAGTCTTCCGACGATATCTTTGATATGAGCATCGATGAGCTTATGGAGGTGGACATCAGGACCGGCAAGCCGGGCTGGTTCGGTAATCAGCTCGAACAGCTCGGATTTGAACCGTATGTCCATGGTTATGCTGTTATGGACTATAGAGAGCATGACTTTAATCGCGGCAGGTGAATAGATACCTTCGACATGCATTATTTCAATATAATAGTAGGTGCAAATATGGGTGATAGACTCTCGGCGGAAATCCTATTGGAATACGAGCATGGTGGAGACGATACTGGAGTTAGATACGGGATTATTGATTACTTAATAGCTGAACCGGTAATATTACGTATGGGTAAGTTCCTGGTACCGATGGGAAGGTTCAACGAGTATCTCTGCCCGGAATATATCAATAAACTCCCAGACAGGCCTTATTGTCTGTGGCAAATAGTTCCAATCGTGTGGGCCGAGACGGGGGTGCAGTTAAAAGGAGAGTTTGATCTTCCATCAAAGCAATCATTGAACTATGCATTCTATACCGTCAACGGCTTAGAGCAATCTGCAAATTCCGACGGCTCGGTCGGAGAGGGCGGCAGTATCCGGAGTATGCGTCAGAACAACAGAGACAACAATAACAGCAGCAAGGCCTAGGGAGGCAGAATAGGATTCAAACCCTTCAAAGAGCTGGAAATCGGCGTTTCATACTATACAGGGCCATATACAATTGATGGCGACCGGGACCTTTCCATTACGGATTTCCACGCCGAGTATAATAAAAATAACCTCACTCTCAGGGGTGAATATGTCAAAGCAGACCAGCAGACAAGCGGAGCGGACCTTGATAAAAACGGATTCTATGCAGAAGCGGCGTATCGGATAAATTCTCATCTTGAGCCGGTGATAAGATATGATCAGGCCGATTTGGACAGCGCCTCCGGGCATGATGTTAGAAGAAGCACTATCGGTCTTGTCTATTATCCCAATCCGAGACTTCATCCGATGTTCAATTTTAAAATAATCAAGAGCATTATACATGACAATAGTTACGGCGACCGCGAAGACGAGTTTGTCGCACAGTGTGTTATAGGATTCTAAGCATCTTAAGGATTGCAGAAAATGTGTCGTAAAAGTAAAAACATTAAATTCGTGAGACACCTGGCGGGAATCGCCGGTTTGGCGGTCATGTACGTATTCTCATGTATGTCCCCGGCCGCCGCACAATCTACGTCTAATTATGAGTACCGGCTCAAAGCCACTTTCATGTACCAGTTTGTTAATTTCATTGATGGGTGGAAATTCCAGCAGGAAAAGAATGAAAATAACAATAATAAAGAAAACAAAGAAAAAATAATCCTGCTGGGTATTATCGGCAAAGATCCGTTCAGAGATGCCTTTAAGCCGTTGATGGAAAAGACGGTCAGAGACAGAAAAATTAAGGTCAGGCGCTTCGAAGGATTTTCAAAACTTAAAAGTCAGGACGAGAATGTTACCGTTCATCCCAAAACAGACCAAATAAAGAAATGCGATTTATTATTTGTGTGCTCTTCCGAGCAGCAATACACAAATGAGATTCTTGATCCGCTCAGGAACGAAAAAATTCTGACGATTGCCGAGACCGAGGGCTTCCTGGAAAAAGGGGGTATCATTAATTTCATCATAGAAAAGAGTAAAGTACATTTTGAAATCAATGTCGTCGGTGCCAAACGGGCGAAATTGACGATCAGATCCAAACTCCTCAGGCTGGCCACACGGGTTATTATGGAAGACGATGTTGAGGATACATAGAAGACATTAAAATCCTCCGGCCAGCCCATTCCGTACCCTGAAATGTTCTGAAGGTTCTAGAACTCATCACAAAACAGGTTTTGGGATGAGTTCTAATTACTTCCGGCTAATTATGGAGAATATGATAAATTAAGGATCAATTCTCGAGGGGAATATTTTGCGGGATAAAATCCCGTTTCGAATTGTTTTTTCGGACTAAAATTATTCCCTACATATATTTGCCGTGATTTTTCGAATCGCTCGGTAAACTGGAAAATACTTGTAAAAAAGGTCTCCCGCGGTTATACTTGCCTTTCAACTTCGTTATGTATCGTGCATAATTAGCGTAACCAGGGGCGATATGCAGTACGAGTTTATCGAGAAGGAATACGGCGATGGCACAAAAAGACATCGACTTAAAAAAGATAAAAGAACTCATTGAAATAATGAAGCAAAACGGGCTTGAAGAGCTTGAGATACGACATGATGACGACAAGATTTATCTCAAGCGCTCTCAACCTCAGTCGGCTCAAAGTCCGACCATCACCTCTTTGCCCGTTATGAAACAGGAATTCGGTGCTGCACCTGTGGCAGGTCAGAGTGCTGAAGCGACGGGACGGCCCGGTGCTTCGCAGCCGCCGCATGATGAAAACCTGGTCGAGATTAAATCGCCCATTGTCGGGACTTTCTATGCGAAACCCAGCCCTGATTCCGAGCCTTATGTGGAGATCGGCTCGTCCGTCGGTCCGCAGACAATCGTTTGTATTATCGAGGCGATGAAAGTGATGAATGAAATAAAAGCAGAAACCAGCGGAATGATTGCCGATGTACTTGTAACAGATGGTCAGGCGGTTGAATACGGCCAGGTGTTGTTTAAGGTCAGACCGGATTAACCATGACGCGTCGAGCAAGCTGCGCGTTATGGTTTTTATTACGACGCACGCTAAACAGCTCCCGCAATAAGAGATACGAAGATATGTTTTCAAGGATTCTGATAGCAAACCGTGGTGAAATAGCACTGCGTATCATTCGTGCATGCCACGAGCTAAATGTCGAGGCGGTGGTGGTTTATTCCGAAGCAGACAGAGATTCCGCATACCTGCAGCTCGCCGACGAGGCGGTCTGCATAGGGCCGGCCGATTGTTCTAAAAGCTATCTTAATATCGCCAGGATAATCAGTGCCGCCGAGATTACGGACGTGGAGGCAATACATCCCGGCTATGGTTTCCTGGCTGAGAATATTGAGTTTGCCGAGATATGCCAGGAGTGCGGCATAACTTTCATCGGACCGCCCGTAGAGGCAATGCGATTGCTCGGTGACAAGGTCAGTGCCCGCAAAGTGGCGCAGCAGGCCCGGGTACCGGTCGTTCCAGGCTCCGAAGGTATTATCGAGGACGACTCAAAGGCCCTGGAGCTGGCAAATGAAATGGGCTATCCGGTGATTATAAAAGCCGCTGCCGGCGGCGGCGGACGCGGGATGAGAATTGTGCACAACGATATTTCCCTGCGTTCGGCGTACAATGCGGCACGAGCCGAGGCGGAAATAGCCTTCGGTAACGGCAGCGTGTATCTGGAAAAATATATCGTTGAGCCGCGGCATGTCGAGGTACAGGTGGTCGCTGACAACGATGGCAATGCCCTCCATTTCTATGAGAGAGACTGCTCGATTCAGCGAAGGCATCAAAAGATGATCGAGGAATCGCCTTGTCCTGTTCTGGATAAAAGGACCAGAGAACAGTTATGCGAAGCTGCATTGAGAATCATCGAAGAGGCGAAATATGTCAATGCCGCAACGGTCGAGTTTCTTTTGGACAGGGATAAGAAGTTTTATTTCATCGAGGCAAATACGCGGATTCAGGTCGAGCACCCGGTGACCGAGATGGTCACAGGTCATGATCTGATTAAATGGCAATTGAAAATAGCATCCGGCCAGCCTATCAAGCTCAGTCAAAGGAGTATCAAACATACGGGTGTCTCGATTGAGTGCCGGATAAACGCCGAGGACCCTGAAAATAATTTCGCACCTTCACCGGGTAAAATCACCCGATATATCCCTCCGGGCGGCCCCGGCGTGAGAGTAGATACGCATGTATTCCAGGGCTGCACTATCTCCCCGACCTACGATTCAATGATTGCCAAGCTTATCGTCCATCAAAGTACACGGGCCGAAGCCATTACCACGATGAAAAGGGCTTTACGGGAATTTGTAATCGAGCCGATCAAAACTACGATACCCGTCTGCATAGACATTCTTTCGCATAATCTTTTTGTCAAAAACAAAATTGACACCGGCTTTGTCGAACGAACCTTTTAGTTCGTTTGCTGTGATTTATCTATTTAAACATTGTAAGCTGAGATAGTTCCGCAACAGGCGGATTATTGTTCGGGGGCGATGAGGTCCTCGTAGGTTTCGCGTTTTCTGATTATCGTGAAGTTTTTACCGTCCACGAGCACTTCGGCGGTCCGGCCGCGAGCGTTGTAGTTGCTGCTCATCGTAAAGCCGTATGCACCGGCGGTAAAGACACAGAGCAAATCGCCCCGTTTTACCGGTGGTAAAGCCCTGTCTTTGGCGAAGAAATCCGAAGCTTCGCAGATCGGGCCGACCACATCGACTGTTTCGGTACCGTCAATCTGTAAGTCTTTTTCACGCTGGGGCGGAACGAATTTCCCATCGACCTTCGCGGGCCAGATGAAATGGAACGCCTGATATAAAGACGGTCGAATCAAATCGTTCATTCCCGCATCTACGATAACGAACTTTTTACTGCCGCCCCGCTTGGTATAAATTGTGCGGGCCAGCAGTACGCCCGCATTGGCACAGATACTTTTACCCGGCTCCAGAATGAGTTTCAAATTTTTATCTCTGAGCAGCGGCACTATCCCTGCGGCGTACTCGGACGCGGACGGGACCGTGTCCGATTCGTAATCGGCACCGTAGCCTCCGCCTAAATTAAGAGCCTCGATGGTGTGGCCGTTGCTGCGAAGCTTCTCGATAACCGGCAGGATTTTTTTGACTGCATCGACATAGGGATCGATGGTCTTTCCGCCGCTACCGAGGTGGACGTGGACCGCACAGAGGTTAACACTTCCGTTACCACAGTACGTCTCGAAAATGTTTATGGCACGTTCGATATCGACACCGAATTTCGTTTCCTTTTTGCCAGTTCTGATGTAGGCGTGCGTTTTGTAATCGACGTCCGGATTTATGCGCAGGGCCGCTTTGGTTTTTTTGCCGCGTTGTCTGGTCAGTTCGATGAGGTTTTCCAGTTCCGCTTCCGACTCGATATTAAAATATCCTATACCGGCGTCGAGTGCTTCGGTGATTTCGTTATCGGTTTTACCAACACCGGCGAAAACAATTTTTGACGGATGCGCGCCGGCCTGCGTAGCACGAAATAATTCTCCGCCGCTGACGACATCGAATCCGCTTCCCATCTCGGCCATGAATTTGAGGATGTTGATATTGCCGCAGGCTTTGACGGAATAACATATCAGAGTATCGAGCTCGCTATATGCCTTTTGAATTTTTTGCAGATGGTCAATGAATGTAGCTTTGCTGTAAATATAAACCGGTGTGCCGACGGCTTCGGCGATTTCCTCGATATCTATATTTTCAACAAAAAGTCTGCCGTTTTTGTAATTGAAATAATCCATTTTGTTAAGTGCCCTTTTAATTGTTCATAAATCCTGCAATAGCCAGCATGAGTTTAGGTGCATAGTATAAGTAATTGTATGACGATTGCAAGTGGACGGTCGGTAACGGCACACAGGCGGAACGCAGATGCAAGACGGCGATTGAGCGGATATTCCTGTCCAGTGGTGGCTTGCAGGGTGATCGGGAGCTTTTTGATATTGTGTTCGACGGGAGTTTTACGGTTCCATATAAAAAAATGGAAGGTTCTACTGCAGTGTGCGAACCTTCCATTTTTGCGTAACCGCCCAAGCCTTGATTTCAATCGCGGCTTAATTAACCGGCCGTAACCGGCAGCCTGCTTATATCGCATGATCCGTCGATTAGCAGGCTTCATTTTAAACTGCTACGCTATTTTTTCTTCTTTGCTGCTTTTTTCTTCTTTGCTTTCTTCTTTGTTGTTTTCTTCCTTGCTGGTCTCTTCTTGGCTACTTTTTTCTTCTTTGCTTTCTTCTTTGCCATGATTGTGTCACCTCCTTTTGGCTCACAAAATCCTTTTATTTATTCTTGTAACCATAACAACATTTATAACAATAAGAACTATTATAAAAAAAATACATAAAAAAATAAAATTTTTCTATATTTTTTTATCGTCTAAAAGTTTAATAATACTTGATTAAAATTTCCATCATCAGGATTCGACGCAGCTTGTTATATTGTTTAATGTTTTCATTGTAAAAGAGAAAAAAGTTTGTAATTTGATATTCTTTTTCGAATAATCGTTGTTTGTTTTTTATCTTCTGACTTTTTTTCAGTGTATTTAAGAGCTTTAAGTTAATGGTGAATCGGAGAAAAATAGTATTGTTCGGCGGTACGTTCGATCCGGTACATCTCGGCCATACGATTGTTGCCCGCGAGGCGGTCGAATATATCGGAGCCGAGAGAACAATTTTTATTCCCGCAAAGCTCTCACCACTTAAAGGTTCTTTGCCTAAAGCAAATGACATGGATCGATTCAGAATGCTTTCTCTCGCGATAGCAGGTGAGGATTTTTTTGAGGTCAGTGATTGTGAGTTAAAAAGATCGGCCCCGAGCTATACCCTCGATACGGTCAGGCAATTTCAGTCGAAGTACGGCGGAGGAACTTCCGTTTACTGGCTCCTCGGCGCCGACGGTATTGATGAGCTGGCACACTGGCATGAAATCGTCGAGCTGATTGATGAATGCAATCTGGCGGCTATGTACAGAGCCGGTTGCGAGCGGCCGGATTTTAGAAAATTCGAGCCTCTCTGGGGCCGCGGTCGCATCGAAAAACTCCGTCAAAATATTATCCCCACACCTCTGGTCGATATCAGCAGTACCAAGGTAAGGAACAGATTAGCCTCCGGACAAAATGTTACGCAAATGCTGCACCCAGCGGTACTTAGCTACATACGCGAACATGGATTGTATGGATCGAAACCGACGAAGCCCGGCGGTTAAGCTTTTTGTTATTGCTGCGAGTTTGTTCTTTTAAGGGTCTTTGTCAGCCAGTCGTACCAGTCGGCCATCCCTTGGCCGGTCTTTGCCGAGACCGGAAAAATTTCGATGGTTTTATTAAGCCTGCGGGCGTCTGTTTTCGCTCGTTCGATATCGAAATCGACATGGCCGAGCAGGTCTGTTTTGTTGATAAGCAGCGCTTTGGATTTTGCAAAAATGGCAGGATATTTTGCTGGCTTGTCGTCACCTTCGGCGACAGAAAGCACGACTACTTTTCCGGCCTCGCCCAACTCGAACGCGGATGGACAAACCAGATTGCCGACGTTCTCGATGAGAATTAAATCCAGGTCATCAACGGGCAATTTTTTCAATGCTTTTTTGATCTGTACGGCGGACAAATGACACGCGCCTTCGGTGTTGATCTGGACAACGGGCGCCTCGGTTGCCCGGATTCGTTCGGCATCGATATCTGTTTGAACGTCACCTTCAATCACGCCGATTTTTATCCTACCTTGAAGCTCGGTTATGGTCCTGACCAGAATGGTCGTCTTGCCGGAACCCGGAGATGAAATCATGTTCAGACATAATTTGTTTCGCTCGGCCAAAAAGGACTTATTTTCGATGGAACACCTCTGGTTTTCGCTTAAAATTTTTTTTTCAATTTTTATTTTTTTCATGATTTTTTTCCGTTTGGAACTCTATTTCCTCCAGTATCAATGGGGCATCCGGTAACAGTTCAAAATCTCTACTTTCACATTTTTTGCACTGCGGTTTCGAAAATTCGACATTAAAAATCTGATTGCAGTCTTTGCATTTCGCCTGCAGAGGCTTATGTTCTATTTCCAATTTTACGTCCCGGCATAATGTATCTTTTGCAATTGCCTCGAAAGCGAAACAAAGCACTTCGTCATTGACGGCGTTAAGTTTTCCACAACTGATTTTTGCCGCGACTGGTCTTGCATTTTGTTTTACCGCCTCATCAGTAATTTGCGCCAACAAGTATTGTGCCACTATCATCTCGTGCATCAGCATATCCTCGGCAGCTCACGTCCGTACGGCATTTGGACCATTCTCCTGCCGCCTATCCGGGTAATAAGCTCCACTAAGGGCACATCTTTAGTTTGAATCACCCTGCCAATAATCGCAGCCTCTTTGCCAAGCGGATGATTCCGGCAGATTTTCAGGCAATCCCGGGCCGATTCGGACGATACGATTGCTATAAATTTGCCCTCATTTGCGATTGTCAGCACGTCGAATCCGAGCATATCGGCGGCGGCCTGCACTGTTTTATCGACGGGGATATCGGTTTCGCGAATTTCTATACTCTTTCCGCTGCTTCCTGCGATTTCGTTCAACGTCGCGGCCAGTCCGCCCCTGGTCGGGTCCCTCATAAATTTTATGCCGCTGGTTTTTTCCAATAGTTCGCAAGTCAATTCCGCCAAGGCGGCACAATCGCTCTTTAACCTGGATTGAAATTTTATCCCTTGCCGCTGTGAAATAATTGTCATGCCGTGGTCGCCGATTGTGCCGTTGACGATAATTTGGTCACCGACGGAAATTTCCTCGACGCCCAATTCTACTTTGGCCAATCTTACTCCAATCCCTGTGGTGTTAATAAAAATTCCGTCGGCGGCGCCGGCTTCGACCGTCTTGGTATCACCGGTGACGATATCAACTTTATTCCTGCGGGCGGTTTTGCCGATACTTTCCAGAATTTTGTCGAGCAGCTTGATTTCGAAACCGTTTTCGATAATCAGCGACAGCGACATAGCGACAGGCTTCGAACCGGCAACGGCAAGGTCGTTGATTGTTCCGCAGACGGCGAGTTTGCCGATATCGCCGCCGTTAAAGAACAACGGCTTGACGACATAGCTGTCCGTAGTAAAACACAAGGATTTCGAATCGACATCCAGTTTTGCCGAATCACCCAATTCGGCCAGAGTGTCATTTTTAAGCTTCGGTAAAATATGTCGGCGTATAAGCTCGTCCGAAAGCTGCCCCCCACCGCCGTGTGCGAGTAAGATTCTGTCGTTTTTATCCGTTCCCATCAATTGTGTCCCCGTCCTCCGTATTTGAACCATGCGGCACAGGCGCCTTCGGAACTTACCATGCAGGGGCCGACAGGTTTTAACGGCGTACAGCTTCTGCCAAACAAAGAGCACTGAGACGGCTCGACCAAGCCGCATAAAACTTCGCCGCATCGGCAGCCATCCAGCTCTTCCCCCGGTGTTTCGGTCAGATTAAATCGCTTAAAGGCATCGAC
>Ga0315549_1000222_pt1 | contig 70383 bp, 63 predicted proteins | sample SalMarSW160200MG_FD_203101 | JGI IMG/M metagenome (GOLD analysis project Ga0315549, IMG submission 203101) | Salt marsh sediment microbial communities from the Plum Island Ecosystem LTER, Massachusetts, United States - Salt Marsh Sediment SW1601-200 ...
CCACCTGAGGGATGACGCCGTCCACGGCGTAGCTGGCTGCTTCCTCCCGCGGGAAGACGCGCTGGCTGTCCAGGGCGGACTCCAGCAGGTTGTGGAGGAGGCTTTCCTTTACCAAGACGTCACCCTTTTCCAGTCTAGACGTAGGCGTCGGGCCCCAGCGATTGGATGGCCGTTCGCTGGCGCGAGGCGCTCTCGCCGCTGCCGATGGCGGCGGGGAAGATCTTCCCCGGGTTGAAGCGCTGCTCCGACGCGAAAGCAACTTGAATGCGCTTCATGGCTTCCAGATCGTCGTCGGAGAAGATCCAGCGCATGAAGTCGCGCTTCTCCATGCCCACGCCATGCTCGCCGGTGATAGTACCGCCGGCGTCGACGCAGAGGCGCATTATCTCCGCCCCGGCCGCCAGCACCTTCTCCGCCTGGCCGGGCTGGGACTCATCGAAGGCGATGTTGGGGTGGAGGTTGCCATCGCCAGCATGGAAGACATTGGCGATGAGGAAGCCATGCTTCTCACCGACTTCGTAGACGCCCTGCAATACCTGGGGCAGCTTGGTGCGAGGCACTGTGCCATCGAGGATATAGTAGCTGGGGGCCAGGCGGCCCAGGGCTCCCAGGGCTTCCTTTCGCCCTACCCACAGGGCCTCTCGCTCGCCGGGCGTGAAGCCGATTCGCACCTCGCGAGCGCCTGTATTCTCACAGATGGCCCGTAGAGCTTCTGTCTCCTCCCCCACGCTGTCCTGTCGGCCCTCAACCTCAATGAGGAGCACGGCGCCGGCGTCAGGGGGATAGCCAGCGTGCACGGCCTCCTCCAGCACCCCCATGGTCACCTTGTCAATCATCTCCAGGGCGGCGGGCAGAATCCCCTTGGCGATGATGGCCGAGACGGCCTGGCTGGCCTGATCCATCTCGTTGAAGATGGCCAGGAGGGTGATGGTGGCCTCCGGTAGGGGCAGAAGCCGCACGATGATCTTGGTGACGATGGCTAGGGTGCCCTCGGAACCTATCACCACAGTGCGCAGGTCGTAGCCCGGGCGGTCGGTGGTCTTGCCCCCCAGCCAGACGATCTGGCTGTCGGCCAGGACCACCTCCAGCCCCAGCACATGGTTGGTGGTGACGCCGTAGGCCAGGCAGTGGGGGCCGCCGGCATTCTCAGCCACGTTGCCGCCCAGGGTGCAGGCCTTCTGGCTGGAGGGATCGGGGGCGTAGTAGAGGCCGTAGCGGCTTAAGGCGGCGCTGAGGTCCAGGTTCACCAGGCCCGGCTCGACGATTGCCAGGCGATTCTCCGTATCGACCTCTAGGATGCGCCTCATGCGGGTCATGACCAGCACGATCCCGCCGGCGGCGGGGATGGCGCCGCCGCTGAGGCCCGTACCCGCCCCTCGGGCGATGATCGGCAGGCTGCGACGGCGGGCCAGCTTCACTACCTGCGAGACCTGCTCGGCAGTGGTAGGGAGGACGACGGCCTCGGGGAGGCCGCGCTCGATGGTGGCGTCGTACTCGTAGACCAGAAGGTCTTCGGGGGCGTGGATGACGCCATCGCGGCCGACAATGGCCTGCAATTCGCGGACAAGCTTGCGGTCAGTCATTCCAAGATCCAGTCTAGCATTCGCTGGGGGTTGCCGCCACAGGAAGGGCCTGGCCTCGGGCTACTGGCTGGCCCAGCCCTTGGCTCGCTCAACCGCTTTCTTCCAGCCCTGGTACAGCTCGTCGCGCTGGCTGGCTTCCATTCGGGGCTCGAAGCGCTTGTCCACCTGCCACTTGCCGGCCAGTTCGTCCTGTCCCTTCCAGAAGCCCACGGCGAGGCCGGCCAGGTAGGCGGCTCCCAGGGCGGTGGTCTCCGTAACCGCCGGTCGCACCACCTCTCGGCCGAGGATGTCGGCCTGGATCTGCATCAGAAGGTCGTTGGCGGCGGCACCGCCGTCCACCCGCAGCTCCGGCAGGGTCAGGCCGCACTCGCTCTCCATCGTTTCGATGACGTCGCGCGTCTGGAAGGCGATGGCCTCCAGGGTGGCCCGCACCAGGTGGGCGCGAGTGGTGCCGCGAGTGATGCCCACGATGGTGCCCCGGGCCCGCGGGTCCCAGTGGGGGGCGCCCAGGCCGACGAAGGCGGGCACCACGTATACCCCGTCGCTGGAGGGCACGCTGGCGGCAAGCGCCTCGCTCTCGGCGGCGGTGGCTATCAGGCCCAGGCCGTCCCGCAGCCACTGCACGGCAGCGCCGGCGATGAAGATGCTCCCCTCGAGGGCGTACTCCACCCCCTGGCTCAGGCCCCAGGCGATGGTGGTGACCAGGGAGGAGCCCAGGGGGAGGCTATCGTGGCCGACGTTCATCAGGACGAAGCAGCCAGTGCCGTAGGTGTTCTTGCCCATGCCCACCTGAAAGCAGGCCTGGCCGAAGAGGGCGGCCTGCTGGTCGCCGGCGATGCCAGCGATGGGGAGGGCTGCTCCCAGGAGGGACGGCTCGGCCTCGCCGAAGAGGGCGGAGGAGGGAAGAACAGCCGGCAGAAGGGAGGGAGGGACGGCCAGCTCGCGCAGGATGTCTTCGTCCCAGGCAAGGCGGGAGATGTTGAACATGAGGGTTCGCGAGGCGTTAGTATAGTCGGTGGCGTGGATGCGGCCGCCCGTCAGCTTGTAGAGGAGCCAGGAGTCCACTGTGCCGAAGAGGGCCTGGCCCTGCTCGGCCTTTGCTCGAGCGCCGGGGATGTTGTCCAGCATCCAGGCGACCTTGGTGCCGGAGAAGTAGGGGTCGATGACCAGCCCCGTCTTCTGGCGAAAGGAGGGCTCCAGCCCTCGCGCCTTGAGCTCCTGGCAGAGGGGGGCCGTGCGGCGGCACTGCCAGACGATGGCATTGGCGAGCGGTTCGCCTGTCTGCCGATCCCAGAGGATGGTGGTCTCCCGCTGGTTGGTCATGCCGATAGCGGCAACCTGGGAGGCGCGGATGCCAGCCGCCTCTAGGACTTCACGGGCCGAGGCCAGCTGCGACTGCCAGATCTCCTGGGGGTCGTGCTCCACCCAGCCGCTCTGGGGATAGATCTGGCGGATGGGGCGACCAGCGCTGGCCACGGGCCGGCCCTGGCGGTCGAAGAGGATGGCCCGCGAGCTGGTGGTCCCCTGGTCGAGGGCCAGGACGTATTCGGACAAACTCGGCCTCCTATCTGGGGCTCAGCTTCGTATGGTAGCACGCGCCTGCGGCTGGGGACAGGGAGCGATGCTATAATGGTGGTGGACGCCATGACCACTGCTGCTAGCCTGGCCGATATCCTGGACGCTCGCACCAAAGAGGGCGAGCTGTACGAGGGGCTGGCCGATAACAAGGTTCGCTGCTACGCTTGCGGCCATCGCTGCGTCATCCTCGACGGGCTGCGAGGCATCTGCAAGGTGCGCTTCAACCGCGGCGGCAAGCTGTTCGTCCCCAGCGGCTACGTGGCTGCTCTCCAGCGGGACTCCACTGAGAAGAAGCCCTTCTACCATGTGCTGCCCGGGTCCAGCACCCTAACCTTTGGCATGCTGGGCTGCGACTATCACTGCCCGTACTGCCAGAACTGGCTCAGCTCTCAGGCCCTGCGCGATCCGGTGGCTGGCCACGTTCCGGAGGAGATCAGCGCTCAGGAGATAGCGGCTGCCGCCGTGCGCACGGGCGCCGAAATCGTCGGCAGCTCCTACAACGAGCCCCTTATCACCTCCGAGTGGGCGGTGGAGATCTTCCGCCTGGCCAAGGAAAAGGGCCTGAAGACGCTGTACGTCTCCAACGGCAACGCCACTCGTGAGGTGCTGGAGTACCTGCGGCCCTGTCTGGACTGCTTCAAGGTGGACCTCAAGTCGATGTCCGCTAAGAACTACCGCTTCCTGGGGGGCAAGCTGTCCAACGTCCTGGAGGGCATCCGTATGGCGGTGGAGATGGGCTTCTGGGTGGAAGTGGTGACCCTGGTGGTGCCCGGCTTCAACGACTCCGATGAGGAGCTGCGGGAGGCCGCCGATTTCCTGGCCGCGGTCTCGCCTGACATTCCCTGGCATGTGACCGCCTTCCACAAGAACTATAAGATGACCGACCCCGACAACACGCCGCCGGAAACGCTCCTGCGGGCGGCAGGCATCGGCAAGGAGGCCGGGCTCCGCTACGTCTACGCTGGGAACCTGCCGGGCATGGTGCGCTCCCTGGAGAACACCTACTGTCACAACTGCAACGAGCTTCTCGTGGAGCGAACGGGGTTTCACGTGACGCAGTATCGGATTCAGGAGGGCGGCCGCTGTCCCTCCTGTTCGACGGCCATCCCCGGCGTCTGGTGGTAGCACCGCCAACCTTAGCCAAGGCAGCAGCGAGAGGCCCCTGGTGAGAGGGGCCTAACTTTTTGCCTGCGCCCGGTGCTACTGGAGGTGGTGACCGATGGGAATGACGTAGGCCTGGCCGGCGTCCTCGCGCGTGGTCTCGGGCCCGTCGGCGGCGCGAGCGGTCGCCAGGACATCGGGTTGGCCGTCGCCGTCCCAGTCTGCTGCTGCTACCTGCACGCCGAAGATGTCCCCCTGCTGCTCGCCGAAGATGGCGGCGCTGTGGTCATTCAGGGCAATGTCGACCGTCTGGCTCAGGGAAGCAGAGCCAAGCAGCACGTAGACCTCGCCCGCGTCCTCACGGGCGTTGTCGGGGCCGTCTCCTCTTTCCGCCCCCAGGATGATGTCCTCCACACCATCCCCGTCCAGATCTCCGCTGGCCAAGGATGTGCCCAGACGGTCGCCGGCGTCAGCGCCGAGGATGGTTACGTCCTGCTCAGCCAGGGCGACGTCGAACGATCCCTCCAGGGATGGCGAGCCGAAGACAACGTAGGCCTCCCCGGCACCCTTGCGGCCGTTGTCCGGGCCGTCGGCTCTGGGAGCGCCGATGAGGAGGTCATCGATACCGTCGCCGTTGACATCGCCGCTGGCCACCGCTGCTCCCAGATCGTCCTCCTCGTCGGCGGCTGTCACTGTCACATTCGGCGGGGCGGAGGCGAAGTCCAGAACGCCGCTGAGGGATGGGGAACCAAAGATGACATAGAGCTCGCCGCCGTCCTCACGGGCGTTGCCAGGGACGTCGGCTCTGAAGGCGGCCACTATGAGGTCGTCGATGCCGTCGTTGTTCAGGTCGCCCATTGCCAGGCGGTAGCCTAGCTGATCGTCGGCCTCGGCGGCGATGAGGGCCAGATCGTGCTCGCCCTGGGCCATATCCCTGGCTCCCGACAGGGAGGGCGTGCCGAAGATCAGGTAGGCCTCTCCCCCCTGGTAGCGGGCGTTTTCTGGCCCATCGGCCAGGAAGGAGCCGACCAAGATATCCTGGACGCCGTCGCCGTTGGCGTCGCCAGTGGCCAGGTCGGCGCCCAGGCGGTCCCCCTCTTCGGCGCCGGAGAGAGTGAGACCCTGCTCCCCCAGCGCAATGTCTATCGTTGGCTCCAGGGCGGCCGAGCCAAAGATCACATAGGCTTCGCCGGCATTGGGCCTGTCGTTGCCAGGGCCGTCGGCCAGGGGCGCTTCCACCAGAATGTCGTCGATGCCGTCGCCGTTGACGTCGCCGGCGGCGACGGCGAAGCCGGAGGAATCACCGCTGTCGGCGCCGAATATGGTGACGTCCTGCTGGCCCTCAGCGACATCGATCGTTGTGCCCTCGTCTGCCGGGCCGAAGATGACGTAGACCTCGCCGCAACCGGGCCTGGTGTCCTGGGGGCCGTCGGCATTAGAGGTGCCCACGATGATGTCTTGGAGGCCATCGCCGTTGACGTCGCCGGCAGCCACCGCCCTCACCTTGTCACTTGCCTGAGCGCCGAGCAGGCTCAGGGCAGGGTGCTGGTGAGCCAGGTCGATGGTTAGCGGTTCATGAACTCTCGGCTCCGCTTCTTGGCAAGCGGCAAGAGCGGTAGTCAAAAGGGCGACAGCAACCAGCGCTGGCCAGAAGGGTTGCTTGCCCAGGGCGCAGCTAAGCTTCCTTCGGCCGAGGCTCGGAGGCTCGGGGCTTTCCACAGAGTGTGCTCTGAGCGTCGCGGGCTATCGTCTACGACTGAGCTCCGCCGCCACCAGCGTCTCTCTACTCCCAGGCAAAGGGCGGGTACTCCTGCGTCAGAGAGAACAGGTAGGCGGTCACCCGTGTCTCCCAGCGCAGGTAGTTCAAGACGAACGAGTAGAACTGCTTGGGGTACTGCTCGTTGACCAAGGCGACCACGACTGTCCAGGGGAGAATGACGATGAAGGCCAGGCCCAGCACGCCCAGAACGATGCCGTGAGGAATGAGCAGTATCGGCCTGAGGAGGGCATTAAGCCAGGTCGGGTTGCCGCTCGGCTTGAACTCAACCTGGACGGAGCTTCCGATGGCCTTGTCGGGCATCTCGTCGGTGAGGAAGAACGCGTAGGTGTAGAGGGCCACCAGCATGCCGCCATAGCGGCTGAATTCCGGTCCGTCCTCCTCGATGTACTTCTCGCCGCCCTTTTGGCTCACCCTGAGAGCAATCATGATGGGGGCGACGATGTTCGCTAGAAAGCCAATGATCCCGCCAACGAGCCAGATCACGAACAAGGCGACGATGTGCATAATGGCCTGGTCTCTAGGGACCTGCTCGCGGGCGGGTACATCTAGGGTGGCGGGATAGTCTACGGCCATGACTTCCTCCTTCTTCCTGAATACAGGTGGACTGGTCGGATCAATGCTCTTGGTTTCGCAGCCAATGATGGCGCGTGGCTATCGCCTTGTCAACCGCAAACAAGGGCCAGTGGCTGAAGACCTTCGATGACATCGGGCACCAGCGAGGGGTCTATGGCGTCTACTCGTAGCGGATGGCCTCGGCGATGACGATGCTCGACGCTTGGCGTGAGGGGAGAAGAGTCATGAGGAACGTGGCGAGGTAGGCGAAGGCAGCGGTGAGGAGAATCTGCCACCAGGGGATGATGAAGCCCATGTCGATGTTGGAGAACTCGTCGCTCTGGAGGAGGTTGAAGGAGAGGAGCACGGCCAGGCCGATACCGGTGGCGATGCCCAGCAGGGTTATGAAGGATGACTCCATGATGAAGCTGAGGGCCACGGTGCCGCGGGTATAGCCGATGGCTCGGAGCATGCCGATCTGCTGGCGCCGCTCAACCACCGAGCGGAAGGCGATAACGCCGACAGCCGCTGTGCCCACCAGCAGGCCCAAGCCCATGAAACCCTGGATGAGGTAGAAGAAGCTGCTGAAGGTGGCCTGCTGCTCCTCGATCTGGTCCTTTATGGACACGGCCTGAGCGCCGGTGGTGACCAGGGCCGACTCGATGGCTTTGGCCGTGTCGCCGGGATCAACGCCGGGCTGCACCTGCACGTAGAAGCGGGAGAACTCGGGCTCACCGAAGGCCTCGGTGAAGGTCTGCTCTGAGGTGTAGAGGCCAAAGAAGTTGACGCTGGCGCCATAGTCGATGATTCCAATGAGGATGAGGTCTACTGGCTTGCCACTAGTCGGGTCGCGCAGCTTCAGCGCGAGCTGGTCCATGACCTCGGCGGTCTCGTCGAAGCCTTCGATGTGGAACTCGGGCCCGCCGAAGCCGCCCTCAGAGATGGCGAAGGCGTCGATCACCGCCAGGCCGGGTGTGGTGCGGAGGGCCTCCCACACGGCGGCGTCGTCCGCATACTGACGGGCGCGGGTCTGGAGCCTGATCTGGGAGTCGCGGGCGAAGGCGTCGTCCACGCCCTGCACCGGATACCTTTCCCACTCCTCGCTTGCCCCGACTTGCTGTAGCTCGGCGCCGACGAAGAGATCGGGGAAGCGGACTGCGCCGACGGCGGCGAACTGGTCGGTATCCACAGAGCCTTCCCTTTCCAGGGCGGCTTCTAGGTCGCCGATGGGGTTGTTGGGGTTCTCGGTCACCACGATGTCCCAGCCGCCGCGGGCGTCGTCGCGCAGGAAGATGGCGTTGAAGTTGGCGTTCATCATGGACATCACCACCACGGCGAAGACCACCAGGGCGATCATGGCCATGGTCATGCCGGTGCGGAACTTGTTGGCCAGGGGGTAGGCGACGGCGATACGCAGGGCGGGCAGGAGGCGGCCAAGCCAGCCGCCGGCGCGCTCTATGGCGTGGAGGAGGATGTCGGCGTTGTAGACGATGACGAAGGTGGCGGAGGCCACCATGAAGATGCCGGAGAGGAAGAACATCTCGATGTCCCCCTTCAGCTCTGGCAGGAGGTCCTCCCCAAGGGGCCCTGAGAAGAGAACCCAGATGGTCAGAACGGCGAGGCCGACGATGGTGAAGACGGGCCGCTCGGGCAATGCTAGATAGCGGAGAACGGCAATCGAGCTCAGCAGGGCAATGGACAGACCCAGCATGAAGAAAGAGGCCTGCTGAGCACTGAGGCCGAGCCAGGTGAGGAGCACCCCGAACAGGATGGCTATGATGCCTAAGACCAGCGTGCGGAGTCGCGCTCGGCGGTAGGTGGGCTCGGGGATGTCACGGAGGGCGCGCACGATGTTGAGGCGACTCACCCGCCAGGAGGAGATGACGACGGTGATGAAGGTGACGACCACCCCCAGGGAGTAGGCGATGATCAGGCTGCGGGGGGTGACATGGGGGGTGATGTCGATGTTGATCTGGGCGAACATGCCGGCCATGACTCGAGTCATGGCGATGGCGACCAGTACCCCCAGGCCGGCACCTACTAATGCCGCCCCCAGGTTGTAGGCCATGCCCTCCGAAAGGAAGGCGTGGATGAGTTGACTGCGCTTGCTGCCCACGGCGCGGGCCATGCCCATCTCCGGCTTTCGCTCTGCCGCCAGCATAACGAAGATCATGAAGATGAGGAGGATGCCGGCGGCGATGGAGAAGAGGCCCATGACCAGGAACATGGTGGACATGACGTTGCCTATGAGCTCTGCCAGCTCCACGGTGTCCTGCTTTATCGTCTCCACGCTCAGGTTGGGGTGATTCTTGAGGGCGTCCTCTACCTTCTCGGCGACCGTATCGGAGAGGGCCATGCCGTCGCGGACGCCACCGCGGTTGGAGATGCCGACAAAGTCGACCTCCCCCTCGCGGTCGAAGAGGCGCTGGGCCACGTCCAGGCGGGTTACCATGCCGTCCGGCGATTGGCCCTCCTCGGTAGTGATGGCGCCCGTGATGTATTTGTCCCTGACGATGTCGGCCACCTTAAAGGAGTTGGGAATTCCACGGATGAAAACCTGAAGGGTATCGCCTGGCTGAGCGTCAAGCTCCTCCTTGCCGCTCTCGTTCAGGTAGACCTCGTCGGGGGCGAGGGCGCCGACATCCAGCACCTCGCCGTCAAGGGAGACGATGTCGGGGAAGCCGTCCATGCGCTCGGGGTCCATCCCGGTGAGAAAGGCCGAGGGGGTGCTGAGGCCCGTGCGCGGGTTGATGACCGGCACCGGCTCGAAAAGGGCGGGGGCGATGCCGTCGATGTCGGGGTCGTCGCCCAGGGCCGCTTCCAGCTCGGCGACAGTGGACTCGGGAACGAAGGGCTCAGCCGCTTCCTCACCGGTCTTCTCCACATCGAACTCCACGATCTCGTCGAGGTGCCCCGCTAGCTCATAGACCCAGTTGGTCATGCTGCGGTCGACGGTGTCGCCGGTGGTGAGAGCGGCGGAGATGATGAGGGTGCTGAGCATGAGGCCGATGACGATGAGGACGGTCTGAGCCATGCGGCGGGGGATGTTGCGCACGCCCATCTTGAACATGATGCGGTTGCGCAACACTACATAGGCCACGGTGGACAGCGAGATTAGCAGCCCGACCAGGAGGCCGAGCATGATGTAGTCCATCGACAGGCCGAACAGTTCGTCCATTAGCGGGCTCTTCTAGGCTTCTTCGGCTGGGGCTGTACGGGAGGGCTCCTTGGCGTGGTCGGTGCGCTTTTCGTCCACTATCAGGCCGTCCACCATGTGGACGATGCGCTGAGCGTAGGCAGCCATCTTGGGGTCGTGGGTGACCACGACAAAGGTCTGGCTGCTGGATTCGTTCAGTTCCCGCAGCAGGTTCATGATCTGTTCGGCGTTGGTGCTATCGAGGGCGCCGGTGGGCTCGTCGGCCCAGACGATGGCTGGATCGTTCACCAGGGAGCGGGCTACGGCCACTCGCTGGCGTTCGCCTCCGGAGAGCTCGGCCGGTCTGTGGCTCGCGCGGTCGGCGAGATGGACGAAGTCCAGGGCGCGCATGGCGGCCTCGCGGGCCCTCTTGGCTCCCGTGCCCGAAACCAACATGGGGAGCTCCACGTTCTCCACCGCCGAAAGGATGGGCAGAAGGTCATAGACCTGGAAGACGAAGCCCATGTTGCGGGCGCGGTATTCGGTCTTGGCGTTGTCGGACAGGCGGTTGATGTCGGTTCCATCGACGGTGACGCGGCCGCTGTCGATGTCATCGAGGCCGCTGAAGCAGTTGAGGAGGGTGGTCTTGCCGCAGCCGGAAGGGCCCATGATGGCCACCATCTCGCCCTGCTCGACTGAGAGGGAGACGCCTTTCAGGGCCGGCACTCTGGAATAGCCGGTGTCGTAGGTCTTAACCACGTCTGTGGCTTCGATGATAAGGTTTGCCATTGCAGTTGTGCCCTCCTGCTGTGGCGGTGGTGGCGGGCTGAAGGCTTGAGCGGATCCCAAGATCAAGTTTATTGGCTCAGCATCTGTGGCACAAGCGCTGCGCCAGGCTAGTTGACAAGCTGGTTGGGGTCGGGATATATGGAGATGCCAGGTAGGCATCTACCTTGGGGGAGGAGGCCCAGCGTACCATGAAGGCTGACCAGCTCGTCCAGCTCACGATCACCGGGGCTGCCCGCTCGTTCCAGGCGGGCGAACTGTCGCCCACGGAGCTCATCCGCGCCTGCCTGGAGCGCATCGAAGCCCTGGAGCCGAAGCTGAACGCTTTCGTCACCCTGCTCCCGGAGCAGGCGATGGCTGAGGCCAGAGCGGCGGAGGGACGTCTAGGGCGCGGCAGGCGGCGGGGCCCCCTGGACGGCATCCCCTTCGCCATTAAGGACCTGTATGAGACCAAGGGCATCCGGACCACCGCCGGATCGAAGATCCTGGCCGACTACGTTCCGGCGGAGGATGCCACCTGCGTCCGCCGCTTGCGGGAGCAGGGTGTGGTGCTGCTGGGCAAGCTCAACATGCACGAGTGGGCCTTCGGAGGAACGAATGTGATCTCCCATTTCGGGCCGACGCACAACCCCTGGGCCCTGGACCGGATCACCGGCGGCTCCAGCGGTGGCCCAGGCGCGGCTCTGGCCGCCTCTCTCTGCCTGGGCTCCCTGGGCTCAGACACGGGTGGCTCCATCCGCATGCCGGCCTCCATGTGCGGCATCGTCGGGCTCAAGCCGACCTTGGGCCGGGTGAGCAAGCACGGCGTCGTCCCCCTGAGCGATTCCCTGGACCACGCCGGGCCCATGACTCGCAGCGTGGAGGATGCCGCCCTCGTCCTGCAGGCCATCGCTGGGCCCGACCCAGATGATCCCACCACGGAGGACGTGCCCGTGCCGGACTACCTGGCGGCTCTGAGCGGGGAGGTGCGAGGCCTGCGGGTTGGCCTGCCCGACAAAGGCGTGCTCTCGGGCCTGGACCTGGACAAAGAGGTGGAGGCAAGCTTCCGGGCGGCCCTGAAGACGCTGGAGAGCCTGGGCGCCTCGGTGGTCGAGGTGGAGATTCCCAGCCTCCAGCGGGCCGATGCGATCTGGGCGGTGATAGCGGGGGCGGAGGCGGCAGCCTTCCATCGGCGGAACATGGAGGAGCGGCCGCAGGACTTCAGCGAGCAGGTGCGGCTGCGACTGCAACTGGGGCTGCAGCTACGGGCGGTGGACTATCTGAGGGGCCTGGAAAGCCAGCAGCAGCTCCGGGCCAAGATGGAAAAGCACTATGCGAAGATGGACGTGCTGGTGACGCCGACCACGGCCTTCACCGCCACCAGGATCGAGGACGAGTTGGCTGCCAGCGGCCACGAATCTCACATCCACCGCTTCACTTGCCCTTTCAACCTGACCGGCCAGCCGGCCATCTCTCTGCCCTGCGGCTTCGACAGCCAGGGGCTGCCGGTGGGGCTGCAGATCGTCGGCCGGCCGTTCGATGAGGAGACCGTCCTCAGGGTCGCTCATGCCTACGAGCAGGCCACCGACTGGCACCTGCACCGCCCGGAACTGGATTAGCCGTGGCGGTGGGGGGCCGGTCAACCTCCCGCGGCCGGGGGGAGGATGGTGATCTCGTCGTCTGGCATGACGGGGGTGTCCAGCCCGCTCAGGTGGCGGATATCCCTGCCGTTCACGAATATATTCACGAATCGGGGGATGCCGCCGTCCTCGTCGAGCAGGCGCTGGGCGAGGCTGGGCCGTAGCTCGACCAGCCGGTTGAGGAGATCACGAATAGTGGCATCGTCGGGCAGGGCCACATCGATGTCCCGCTCGCCGGCTAGCTCTCGCAAGGAGGCATACAGCCGAACTACGGTGACATGAGACGTAGGCTTCACCTACCCCTAGATGATCTGAAGGGCCTTCAGCTTCTCCTCGGGTACCACCCCGTTCACCCAGCCGCGCTCCGCGTAATACTCCTCGAGCATCTGGTCCAGCTCGCAGACGTGTCCCTGAGAGGCGGGGCTCTGGGAGGGTTCGGTGAGGAAGCGGGCGGGCAGGGTGTCGGCGCCTTCGCCGATACCCGCCAGGTTGTTGTAGTAGCGCTCGAGGTTGTAGATGCGCTCGCCGATGGTGAGGAGACCGTCCGCGTCCATGGGCACGCCGACCATCGCCGAGTACTGGGCAGCGTAGTGGTCGGCGTTCTCGGCGAAGGAAGAGAACTTGCAGATGTCGAAGGAGTCGGAGACCGCGTGGGAGTCCTGGAAGAGCTTGAGTAGCTTGCCCTTGCCCTGCCAGGCCAGCGGGTCGGTTTTCTCCGGCACGCCTACGACCTCGCTGGCCGGCGTGTAGCCCCGCACGTGGCAGGCACCGCGATTACTGGTGGCGTAGCCTAGCCCCATTCCCTTCAGCCCCCGCGGGTCGTAGGCGGGAATGGCCTGGCCCTTGACGGTCATGGCTATAGCGGGGTCGCCAAAGGCCTTGGCCGCCCGCTCCGTGCCTTCAGCCAGGGTGTCGCCGATACCCTCGCGCTTGGCTATGTTGTGCACCAGCTCCACCATCTTGTCGGCATCGCCCCAGTTCACGCGCTCCCTGATCAGCTCCTTCTCGCTGGCCTCCATGGTCATGGCCAGCACGTTGCCTGTCTCGATGGTGTCCAGGCCGTAGTCATTGCACAGGTCGATAAGGAAGGGAATGAAGTCGCGGTTATCGTTGTTGCAGGCGGCCCCAAAAGCCCAGGCCGACTCATATTCGACGCTCTCCATGTGTACGTGGAACTTGCCGGGTCCGGTCTCCACCTCCTTCTTGCAGGCCACCGGGCAGGCGTGGCAGGTGGGGTTGCCCACCAGGATGGTCTGCTGAATGTGGTGGCCGCTGATGTTGAAGGCGTTGGCAAAGCTGGTGAGCTGAGCGTTCTTGGTGGGCAAGGCGCCGATGGTGTTGACCGCCATCATGAGGCTGTTGGTCCCGTACATCGACAGTCCACCCTTACGGGGGGCCGTGGTGGGGCTGTCGCTGATGGCCTTAAGAGCGTCTTTGTGGGCCTCCTTGAATGCCTCCCGATCCTTAGGCTTGGGCATGGCTTTGGCCGCCTTGATGGCGATCGCCTTCAGGTTCTTGCTGCCGCCCACCACGCCGGTACCGCCGCGCCCTGAGACGCGGTCGTTCTCGTTGACCCAGCCGGAGAAGCGTACCTGGTTCTCCCCCGCCTGGCCGATGGTCACCACGCTCACGTTCTCACCGTGGCGCTCCTGGAGGATCTTGACGGTGTCGTGGGCGCCCTTGCCCCAGAGGTCGCTGGCGTCTTTCAGTTCGACCTTGCCTGCCTCGACATAGGCATAGACGGGCCGCTCTGCTTTCCCCTTGAAGATGAGGCCGTCGAAGCCAGCCCACTTCAGGCGAGCGCCCGACCAGCCGCCCTGGTGGGAGTCGGTGACGGTGCCGGTCAGAGGCGACTTGGTCACCACAGCCATCCGACCGCTCATGTTAACACCGGTACCGGTCAGGGGACCGACAAGGAAGCAGATGATATTGTCCGGCGACAGAGGGTCGACCTGAGGCCCGTTGTCAAAGACGTACTTCACGCCCAGACCACGGCCGCCAATGTACTTACGGGCGTCCTTTTCGTTGATCCCCTCGTACTTGACCTCGCCGGTGGTCAGGTCGATGCGCGCCAGCCGATCGGCGTATCCACCCAGTTCCATGACCACGCTCCTTTCTCAGCGGCGACTCGCCGCAACCTTCTAGTGAAGAGCAACCCTATTTTTGCGCATCGCGGGCCTCCTGACAAGAGCCAATATCGGCTGAAGTGGTGCCAGTTGAGCGGCCGGGCCCTGAACCTCGGGGGATGTTTGACACAGGCATGACTGTAGCCCATCATTTGCCTAGGCAATGAAGTGAGTAGACTTGCAGGTCGCCCACTCCAGGCGGGAGGTGGAGAATGGCCGTCGATAGCTACAAGTGGCTGCCCGGCAGCTTCGCCAACTACTATAGAGCGCTACCCCTCCAGAAGGCGGAGCCTCTGCCCTGGACGCCTCTGGCCAAACCGCTCGAGGAGTGCTGCTTCTCCCTGGTCACCACCGCTGGCCTCTATGTGAAGGGCAAGCAGCCGCCCTTTGATCTGGACAGAGAGCGGCAGAACCCTTTCTGGGGTGACCCGACCTACCGCACCATCCCCCGCGACGTCAAGCAGGAGGAGGTCGGGGTCGCTCACTTTCACATCAACACCGCCGACCTGGAGACGGACCTGAACATCGTCCTGCCCGTGCAGCGCTTTCTGGAGCTGGAGGCAGCGGGCGAGATTGGCTCCCTGGCCCCTACTCACTACTCCGTCATGGGGTATCAGGCATACCCGCCGAACACCGACGAGTGGGAGAAGCGCTACGGCCCCGAAATGGTCGCTCGCATGAAGGACGAGGGGGTGGATGCCGTCCTCCTCACCCCCGTCTGACCGGACTGCTGCCAGAACGTGCCCGTGCTGGCACGTGTCATCGAGGCCGCTGGTGTCAGCACTGTCGTGGTCACAATGATGCCCGACCTGGCTGAGCGCCTGGGCACTCCCCGCACCGTCGGCCTGGAGTTCCCATTTGGCCATACGCTGGGCCACGCTGGCGAGCGCGAGGAGCAGACGAAGGTTATCCGCGATGCCCTGCGTGTGCTGCGGGATGCGCATCAGCCGAACGGGGTGGAGCACCTGCCGTACGAGTGGCCGGACTTCGAGCGCTGGAAGCGGGAGTGGCACCCCAGCGAGCCGGCACCGATCATCGCCTTCCTCATAGAGCAGCGCCGCCGGGCAAGGGCAGCGGAATAGCTTTCGTGTCAGAAGACGGCGCGATGATGTGCCCGGCGGCTTATTGCCTGCTGTCGATCCGCTGAAGGAGTTCCCAGACGAAGGCCTGGGTACGGGCCAGAACCTCCGCGTCCACGTTCTCGAAGACGTCGTCCGGCCGATGCCAGTGGGGAAGAACGCCATCGGGTCGCAGGTTGACGAAGGTCAGGCTGGGCATGCCGTTCTTGATGCCGATGGCGCCCTCGGTGAAGCCCAGCGGCATCACCCTGGAGTAGGCCCCCAGCGCTGGCTGGTCGGCGGCGATCTGGTCGGCCAGGGCCACCAGGCCGGGGTCAGAGTGATAGGGTCTGGTCATGCCTTCGCGGGTGATGTAGCAGGGACCGGAACCGGGCCCAGCTATTGAATCCAGGGCGATGAAGTAGGCTTCCTTAAGCTTCTCTCGATGCTCCCGCAGGAAGGCAGTCGCTCCATAGCAGCCCACCTCTTCACAGCCGCTGTTAACGGCCCATACCTCTGTGTTGACCAGGGGTTCCTCCTTCAGCCGCTCGGCGAGGGTGAGGACGACGGCGGCGCCGCTGGCATTGTCGTTGGCTCCCGGCGTGTAGGGGGTCATGTCTGGCTGGACGGTCATGATGAGGTCCAGGATCAAGAGTGCTGCGGGGGCCAGCGAGGTGAGGTAGATGATATCGCTCTGGACGATCGAGCCGGCGATGTACAGGAGCACCAGGGCAACCATGCTGGCGAAACCCGCCGTCACCAGAACCTGGAAGACCTTCAGATGAAGCGGCGTTCGGAAGACGAAGGGGGTTCGGTGGGTGTCCAGATGGCCGACCAATACCAGTCGGCGGGTGGGAGTGCCCGCCGGCGGGATGACGGCCCACACGTTCTGGCTCGGCCGTTTGGGCAGCAGCCAGCGAATGGGGTTGGTGGTGAAGTTCAGGTCGAGGTAGGCGGAGACCAGGGTCGTGGCCACCAGCAGGGTAGCCAGGATGGCAGTGGCGCGGCCGGCGAGAGGATAAACGGCGACGGCCAGCAGGGTCAGGGTGATGGCCAGGGCGAAGGGGCGCCACTGGGAGGTGGCGCTGCTGAAGCGCTGCATCCGCGGCGACAGGTCCAGCTTGTCCAGCACGCCCCAAGCGTAGGCCGCCGCTGCTGCCTCGGCCGCTGTCGTCGAGCCGCGGGGCCCGATGTCCACCGATAGGTGACGAACGTGCTCCAGGCAACGGGCTGCGTGCCCCCTGTCGTCAGCGGGCATGGGCTGTTCCTGTTCGGGGCCTTGGTGTGGGCCTTTTGGCCGTGCGTCGGTTGGATCAGAGCTCATCGCCATCCTCTCCGCGGTTTCAGTGCGGTCCTTAGGCCGGACAATACGGGCGGCTTGCTGAATGCTAGCGTCTGCCACGGGCGTGCGTCAAGGAGCTAGGGCGTCGCAGGATCAACCCTGGTACAATTTCATAGCCAGCTCGGGCGCCCATTGTGGTGCCCGCAGGGGAGGGGTGCATGACGAAGGCCGTTCTGTGGGACCTGGATGGTGTCCTGGTGGACACGGCGCCCTTTCACTTCCAGGCCTGGCAGGAGCTGTTCCAGTCGGTGGGCAAGGGCTTTGCTGACGCTGACTTCCGGCGCAGCTTCGGCCTGAGAAACGATGCGATACTGAGGGACATCCTGGGCGAGCTTACGCCCGCGGAGGTGGAGCGTCTGGCCCGAAGGAAGGAAGAGTTGTACAGGGATAAGATCGAGGGCAGGGTTACGGCCATCCCTGGGGCCGTAGATCTCTTGCGCCGTCTTCAGCAATGGGGCAGGAAGATGGCTATCGTCTCCTCGACCCCTCGCGAAAACGTCCGCGTGGTCCTCCGTTCCCTCGGGCTTGAGGGGGCGTTTGAGGCGGTGGTCGCTGAGGAGGATGCGCCGAAGGGAAAGCCCGACCCGCAGGGTTTCCTCGTGGCGGCGGAGAAGCTGGGCGTGGAGGCGGGAGAGTGCGTGGTGATCGAGGACGCGCCAGGTGGGGTGGAGGCCGCTAAGACGGCCGGAATGCGCTGCATCGGCTTGACCACCAGTCGGTTCAGGGAGGCCTTGGCTGGCGCCGATCTGGTGGTGGACAGCTTGGAAGAGGCGACCGTCTATTTGTTCCTGGGGGTTTAGGTTACCCTAGTAGACCACTTCCTCGGCCACCAGCCTCTCGATCTCCTCGCTCGACATGCCCAGAAGCTGGCCCAGCACGTATTGGTTGTGCTCACCCAGTAGGGGGCCCGGACGGTCGATTTGGGCTGGCGTGCGCGAGAATTTCCATGGCGGGCTCACGGTCAGCTTCTCGCCGATGGCCGGGTGCTGCAGGGGCTGCAGGACGGCTCGCTCGCGGAGGTGGGTATCCTGGACGAGCGCTGGCCCGTCGAGGACGGGCATGGCTGCCACGCCCACCTTCTGCAGGGCCTGGGTTACTTCCTCCTGGCTGCGGCTGGAGGTCCACTCGGCGATAAGCTGGTCCAGGGCCTCCTGGTTTTGCCAGCGGCTGGAGGCATCGGCGAATCTTTCGTCTTGCAGTCGGCTGTCGCCCACGAGCCGGCGGAGGGCATCCCACTCCTCCTCGCAGGCGATGGCGATGGTCACCCACTTGTTCTCCCCCAGGCAGGGGTAGCAGTTGTGGGGAGCCATGGTCTGGTCGCGGTTTCCCGCCCTGGTCTGCACTCGACCGTTCATGCTGTGGTCCATGAAGATGTGCCCGATAAGGGCACTGACGGCCTCTGTTGACGACAGGTCGATGTTCTGGCCCTTGCCGGTGCGCGCTCGATAGTAGAGGGCGGCGAGGATGGCGAAGGCGGAAGTGGTGCCCACTCGCAGGTCGACGGCGCCGCTGAGTGGCATGGGAGGGCCGTCGAGGTGGCCGGTGATGTGGGCGTGGCCGCCCATAGCGGCGAAGGTGGGGGCGTAGCCAGTGTAGGTGCGCTCCGGCCCGGTGGCGCCCACCGCCGAGGAGGAGAGCATGATGATGTCGGGCTTCACCGCCTTGAGGTCGTCGTAGCCTAAGCCGAGTCTGTCCATGACTCCTGGGCGCATGTTTTGGGTCACTACGTCACTTATCTGGACAACCCTCTTCGCTATCTCCACCGCTTTGGGCTGGCTGAGATTGAGGGTCAGGCTGAGCTTTCGGATGTTCAAGTCGTTGAAGATGACCGAATGGTCGGGGCTGGTCATGGTTGGCCCTGTCATCAGGGAGCGCAGGCGGGTATGGTCGAGGCGACGGCGGCTCTCCACCTTGATGACCTCCGCGCCCAGCAAGGCCAGAAGTAGAGTGGCGTGGGGCCCGGCCCAGGCCCAGGTGAAGTCGAGGATTCTGACGCCTTCCAGGGGTCCTTTCGTCATGTGGTAGTCCTATAGCTAGATAGTGCCATCAGCGGCCATCCTGTCCAGTTGCTCCCTCGAATAGCTCAGGCGGCCGCAGTAGATCTGCTCATTGTGCTCGCCGAGGAGGGGAGCGGCTCGTTCGCCCTGCCAGGGCGTCTCGGACATCCTGTAAGCAGCGGTGGGGTACTCCAGCTCGCCCGCCTGGGGGTGGTCGAGGTGGGTGAAGAAGCCGCGCTGGCGCGCCTGCGGCCAGTTGGCTATCTCCGCCGACGTGCGCACCGGCCCGATGGGAACGCCGAAGGTTTGGCCTTTGTGGTAGAGCTCCTCCTTGGGGTGTTGGGCCATCCACTCTTCTAGGAGGGGCTGGATCTCGTCGCGGTGCTGGGAGCGAGTGATCTCATTGCGACACTCTTCGTCCTGGGCCCAGGCGGGGTTGCCCATCAGCTCCATCAGCGCCTGCCACTGGTGCTCCTGAACGGCGGTGATCACCACGTGCCCATCCTGGCAGGGCAGGAGCCCTCCTACCATCCCCGGCCAGTCAGGCGGCTCTGGCGTGTTGGCGAAGCGGGCCACCACCACTCGCTCCAGGGCGAGCAGCGCCTCGAACTTGGAAATATCGATGTGCTGGCCCTGGCCAGTGGTCAGGCGGGAGAAGAGAGCGGCCAGGGTGGCCACAGCGGCGGCGAGGCCACCGTCGTAGTCACCCACTTCGCCTCCTGCCACTACCGGCGGTTCTTTTCGTCTCTCTTTGGGGGCGACGTAGAAGAAGGAGGAGTGGCCGCTGGCGTGATAGAGGTTGAGGTGATGGCTCTTGTAGTCGCGGTAGGGCCCCGTCTGGCCGAAAGGGGTGATGGAGGTGACGACAAGGCGGGGGTTGAGGGCGCTGAGGGCGGCGTAGTCCAGGCCTAGATCCGCCATCTCGCCGGGCGGCCGGTCCTCGATGAGCACGTCGGCCTGCTCGGCCAGGCGCTGGAGGACCTGGCAGCCGCTGGTTGTGCGCGGGCTGAGGGTGATCCCCAGCTTGTTAGTATTCAGGTAGAGGAAGAGGCCGCTCTTGTCGGGATGGGGGATGTCGTCTGGGAAGGGGCCTCTGGTGCGGGCGGCGTCGCCTGCCGGCGGCTCCTCGACCTTGATGACCTCCGCGCCGAGGTCGGCCAGGAGCTTGCCGCAGTAGGGCCCGCTGATCATCTGGCAGTACTCCAGGACCTTGAGCCCATCGAGGGCTGTTTCCGCCATGCTGGTGCTCTCCCGGACAGTCTTCGGCGGGCCCCTCGGCCCGCCTCACCATAAGGTTACAATCTGGGCTCGTTAGGGGCAAGCCGCAGTGGAAGGTGAGAGTGGGCGCGGGGCTACGGGCGAGCCTCGAGGCCTTTGGGCAAAATTTTTGGGAAATTAGCGGTTCGAACGCTTGACAAATTTGTACGGATATGTAAACTGGGATTGCTTCGAGGCCTGGCATAGCGGCGGCGGATGGGTGTGGGGCGTGTGGGGCTTCGGTTGTGGTAGCCTTTGCGGCCCGAGCTAGGGCGGAGAAGGCGTGGGCACGTGTTCTCGAGAAGGGGGTGCGGCGATGAAAAGGGTTCTGATTCTCCTCATTGGCCTTTCTTTGGCTTTAGTTGCGGTAAATGCTGGGTCTGATTCCGCTTTTGCCCAGACCGATTCCGATGCAGATACGATCCCGGATTCGGAGGATAACTGCTCATTTGAGCCATTCGTGCTGGTCTATTATCCGGGAAGCTATGAGTTGACTGCACCTGCAGACGGTGGAGCTATTTATTGCTTGATCTGTATGGCAGCTGAGTCCGCAGGTTGTGCGTCGGGGTGCGGGACCAATCACGCCTGTTATGACTACTGTATGGAGGGTGCCTGGGGAAGGTGTTGTGAACCCAGCATAAGTAGCGAATTCGGGATGGCAGGGGAGCTTCTAGTGACCCCCACCGAATTATTTGGTTGGATGCGGGTTCAGGACGCATCCACTCTAGAGACCCTTGCCTATCTGTGGGTGCCGTTGTCTTACAACCCGGACCAAGCAGATATGGATGGGGACGGAGTGGGGGACGTTTGTGATCATAATAGAGACGGAGACGGTATACTAGATATGGAGGACAATTGTCCCGTTGTCTACAACCCCGACCAGGCGGACAGCGATGGCGATGGGATAGGCGACGCCTGCGACCCTGTCGGCGGCGTACTGGAACTCCTCGTTGACGGCTCCGACTCGTCTCTTCGCCCCGCCGACCGCTCCGGCTCCTCGGCTCCGCCGTACGCGCTCCTCGTCGGCGGCGCCGTGGTGGCCGCAGCAGCCGCTATCACCGCGGGCGGCTGGTACGCGCGGAGGCGGTGGCTGGGCTAGGCGATGACCTTCAGGCGCTCGTCGATGAGCTCGAAGGTTGCGGGCAGGCCGCCGATGGCCTCGCCCTCGGTGGCGACGGGCACCGGCTCCGCGGACTGGGCCTCGATTCGGCGGGCGGTGCGGTAGGTGACCTGGGGCAGGTCGACGAAGGCGCCGCTGCGCAGCTTCGCGAGCTACATCTCTTTCGTCGCCGCGCCGCAGATGTCCCAGAGCGGCAGGCGGTGCAGCGGCTTTTCGACCTGAAGACCGGCCTCGGCGAGCACCGAGCGCCACTCGTCGGCGTCGAACATCGACTCGACGGCGTGGGGCAGCATCGAGTAGAGGCCGCGGCGCAGGCGGCCACGTGAGGGCTCGGCGAAGCAGAAGCGGCCGCCGGGCTTGAGGACGCGACCCACCTCCCGCAGAGCGGCTCGCCAGTCGGGAATGTGGTGCACGACGCCTGACTCGAAGACGGCGTCGAAGAGGACGTCCTTATAGGGCATGCGAGTGGCGTCGGCCACCGCCAAGTGAAGGCGCTGCTCGGGGTGGCGGTGGGCCAACCGGCGACGGGCGAGCTGGACCATCGACGGGTCGAAGTCGAAGGCTGTCAGGCAGCGGGGTCGCAGCGTGTCGAGGATGAAGGCCGTGGAGAAGCCGGGGCCGCAGCCCATATCGAGGACATAGGCCTCAGGGGAGAGGGTTGCCCAGCGGAGGAAGGCGCGAACCTCGCCTCGGTGGAGCCAGGCGCGGAAGGGGCTCTTGATCAGCCAGCGCTCCAGGACGGACATGCGGGCCATGCTCGAACTCTCTACCTCCCTTCTCTTCTTTGCCAAGCCGAGGCCAGGGCTAGGCGATGACCTTCAGGCGCTCGTCGATGAGCTCGAAGGTTGCGGGCAGGCCGCCGATGACCTCGCCCTCGGTGGAGATGCCCACTGGCGCCGCGGATTCGGCCTCGATTCGGCGGGCGGTGCGGTAGGTGACCTGGGGCAGGTCGACGAAGGCGCCGCTGCGCAGCTTGCGGAAGGAAAAGACCTTTTGCAGGAGGCCCATGTCGCCCATGCACACCACATCCAGAAGGCCATCGTCCAGACGAGCGCGGGGTGCCATGCGGATGCCGCCGCCGGAGTACTGGCCGTTGGCGAACCAGGCATTGCCCAGAAGCATTTGCTGGGCGGGAGCGCCGTCGAGGGAGAGGGTCACCGGGTGACCGCGGTAGGTCAGCGTGGTGATCAGGATGGCTCGCAGGAAGGAGAGGCGTCCGCCCAGCCTCTTGGAGCTGCGGTTGACTCGGTCGCAGACTACGGCTCCCATGCCGATATCCCCTTCGTTGAGGAAGTAGCGAACGGCCTCGCTTCCATCCGGGCTGCGAAAGCGGATCTTGCCCACGTCGATCTCGCGCATCTGGCCCATGGCCAGCCGCTCGGCGGCTCCTTCCAGATCGCGGGGGATGCCCAGAGTGCGGATGAAGTCCGATCCGGTGCCGCGGCAGATGATCCCCAGAGTCAGGTCGGAGCGCAGGGGGCGATCGTCGGCGATGAGGCCGTTGGCGACCTCGTTGACGGTGCCGTCGCCGCCCACGAGGGCGACGCAGCCATATCGCTCGGCGGCCTCGCGGGCGATGGCGGTGGCGTGGCCCTGGCGCTCGGTGAAGGCGACATCGAACGGGGGAAGGAGCGAGCGCAGCTTGTCCTCGATGGCTGGCCAGCGGCGGCCGGTGGAGCTGTTGGCGGAGTGGGGGTTGACGATGAGGATAAGGTCTGGCATCAGGGCAGATCTTTGGGGGGGGATAGTTGCTTATCCGCGGCGAAGGCGGTCATGGCGGCCACTGCCTCCCGGTAGCGTTCCACCTGCCGCTGCCGCTGCTGCCGATCCCATCCCAGGACTCTTGCCATGAGGCGAGCCGCCTCGCTTGCCGCATTCAGGCCGTGGTTGTGGTCGAAGAGCATCAAGTCTGTGCGACGGGCCATGAAATCCTCGAGGGTGAGCGCCATCTCCTCGGCGGCAGCGTAGATGGCTTCCACTTTCAGGACAGAGCCGCCGGGCAGCAAGGGGCAGAGCAGCCGCCGATCTGGCAGGGCGTATCCGAGCACCTTCACGTACTCCGTGCCGTATGTGCGCACCAGCCGCTCGGCAGCCGGGTGGGGCAGACCCCAGATTTCCTCCAGGGCGGAGGTCGTCGCTTCGGCGAAGCGCTCGAATCCGTCTAGGTCCCCACCGGGGAGGGGACTCTGAGCGGTGCGGCAGGGCGCCGCCGACCAGCCGAAGCGCTTTCTTTCTCGTTCTAGGATGCGGTTCACCAGGTCCTCGGCCATGGCCCGGTAGGTGGTGAGCTTGCCGCCGACGATGGAGGCCAGCCCCGCGGGCTCCATCTCGATCTCGTAGTCTCTGGGCACGTCTGAGGGGGCACCTTCCTCGAAGACCAGAGGGCGCACGCCTGTCCAGGTGGACATTACGTCCGATGGTGACAGGTGCGCTCCCTGGAAGGTGGCGTTGACCGAGGCCAGAAGGTAGTCTACGTCGGCGGCGTCGGCGTTCGCCTGGTCGGGGCTGGCGGTGTAGTCTGTATCGGTCGTTCCCACGTAGGTGCAGTCCCCCAGGGGAACGGCGAAGATCAGGCGATCATCGAGGGCAGGGAAGGCCACGATGGCGGATAGCGAGAGGCGAGAGTGAGGGAGCGTGAGATGGATGCCCTTCGTTGGGCGGAGCATGGGGGCCGCCCCGCCCTTGGCCCGCAGCTCGTCCGTCCAGGGACCGGTGGCGTTGACCACCACCCGACCGCGAACGGCGCCAGTGCGACCATCCAGGTGGTCGCGGAAGCGGACGCCTGTCACGCGATCCTCGTCTCGCTCGAGGTCGGTGACCTCGGTGTAGCTGACGACGGCGGCGTCGTGACGGGCGGCGGAGCGAATGGTGGCTAGGGTCAGACGAGCGTCATCTACCAGGCAGTCGAAGTAGCGGAAGCCGCCTCGCAGGCCGTCCCGACGCAGGGCCGGCTCCATCTTCAGGAGCTCGTCGGCAGAGAGCATGGTGTGATGCTCAACACGGCGGGAGCCGGCCAGGAGGTCGTAGGCCACCAGGCCCACCTTCAGTTGCAGGCGGCTGGCAGGGCCACCCTTGTAGACCGGCAGAATGTAGGGGAAGGGGTGAACCAGGTGAGGAGCGATCTTCAACAGGACCTCGCGCTCTCGCAGGGACTCTCTGACCAGGCCAATCTGGAGATGCTTGAGGTAGCGGAGGCCGCCGTGGATCATCTTGGAGGACCTGCTACTGGTGCCTGCGGCGAAGTCGTCCTTCTCCAAGAGAGCTACCGATAGGCCACGCATGGAGGCGTCGCGGGCGATGCCGGCGCCGGTGATGCCGCCGCCGATGATGACCAGGTCGAAGGTCTCTCGCTGGAAGCGATCGAGATAGCTGGTGCGGGCGCGATAAGAGAATGCGCCGGTGGGTGTTGCCTTCCTAAACATCGCTCCCATCCTCGGCTGGTGCCGTCAGCTTGCCCGGGTTCATGATGCCCTGCGGATCGAAGGTCTGCTTAAGGGCGGCCAGTGTGCGAACGCCGGCCGCGCCCAGGTATTGGGACATCCAGGGCCGATGGTCGCTGCCGATCCCGTGGTGGTGACTGAGGGCCCCACCGGCGCCGATGATGGCCTCGGTGGCAGCGGCCTTGACCTGCTGCCATTGCTCCAGCTCGCGGCCCTCCGTCTGGCGGGCCAGGAACGTGTAGTAGAGGGAGGCGCCGTCGGTGTAGGCGTGGGAGAGGTGGGCCATCACCAATCCTCGGCCGTCCATGGCCTTGGCCATCGCATCGCGCACAGCGCTATGGAGGGTCAGGTAGCGGTCCCAGGTGGTGGCCGTCTCCAGGGTGTCGACCATGATAGCGTGATCGAGGAGGATGTCTCTCAGGTAGGGGAGCTCGAAGCGGGAGCGTTGCCAGAGCCGCCCCGGGCTGTGCCCCAGGGAGAAGCCCTGGTGGCGGTGGAGGATGCGCTTGGCGCGCTGCCAGTCGGAACGCACCTGCTCCTCCGCACCCTCGAAGCCGACGATCAGGAGGGAAGCACCGTCGAGGTGGATGCCCCGTCGTTCTAGATACCATCTTCCCAGGCGTTCGACGGGCGCCTTCAGTCCTTGAGGCGGGGCTCTCATGGCCAGGTTGACCTCGGTCTCGGGCTCGTCCGAAAGGCGCAGGCTCGCTGGCCTCATGCCTGACTGCATCACTTCGCGAGCCGCATCCACGCCTGCCTGGAAGGCGGGGAAGACGTACCCCCGGTAGTCGGAACGCCGGGGCAAGGCTGCCAGGCGAACGGTTGCCTGGGTGATCACCCCCAGCACGCCTTCCGAGCCGGCAATTATCTGGTTGAGGTCGGGGCCAGTGGCGGCGGCAGGGACGGCTGGGGTGGAAATCGTGCCGCCAGGGAAGGCCATGCGCAAGCTTTCCACCGTGTGCTCGATCTTGCCGTAGAGGGTGGAGTTCTGGCCTGCCGAGCGGGTGGCGATCCAGCCGCCAAGGCTGGAGTACTCGAAGGATTGAGGGAAGTGGCCGAGGGTGAAGCCCTTGGCGTTGACCTGTTTCTCGAGGGAGGGGCCGAGAACGCCCGCCTCCAGGGTAGCCGTCGCGGCCAGCGGGTCCAGCCGCAGCATACGGTTCATCCGCCTCAGGTCCAGAGTGACCGTCGGCTTCGCTCCGGTTGGCTCCACGCCTCCGAGCACGGAGGTGCCGCCGCCGAAGGGGATCAAGGCTATGCCTCGCTCGGCCGCCGCATCCAGTAGGGCCGCCACCTGCTCCTCCGTCTCCGGATAGATGACGGCATCGGTGGCGTGAGGGATCTCTCCCCGGCGAATGCGCACCAGGTCGCAATAGCTTTTGCCCAGGCTGTGGACGGCTCTGTCAGCGCTGTCGGTGGTGAGGGACTCAGCGCCTGAGGCCGCGCGCAGGGCGTCCAGAGCCTTCGCTTCCAGGCGGGATGGGGGCAGGGCGATGTCGGCGAGGGATTCGATACGCTGGCTGACGCCGAGTTCGCCCAGCCGACTGCAGACGAATGCCCAGAACTGCTGCGCATCTGGCAGGGGAAAGGTCCGCTGCTCTTCCCCCCAGCCCCACCATTTGGTTGCCACTAACTAGCCTCTCCTTCGCCGGCCTGAATTATATCACTTCGGCTAGATAGGCGCTCATGCTCTGGCCGTTGACGGTCATGCCTGGCATACTGGATCTAGCACCGAGCGGGCGGTGGTGCCGATTGGCTTCTTTAGGCTCATCGCGGCTGAATTTCCGGCGGAAGGGGCAGCCAATCGATTCGCTGCCGGGCAGGGCACGGTAGCCAGATGAGCGAAGCGAGCATTAGCCTCGATCACGTCACCAAGCGGTATGGCGGCGCGTCCACCGCGGCGGTAGAGGACCTCGTTATGGAGATGCCCGCCGGCCGGGTGACGGCGCTCGTGGGGCCTTCGGGTTGTGGGAAGACGACCATCCTTAAGATGATCAACCGGATCATCGAGCCCACCTCCGGCCGGATTCTAGTGGGAGGCCGCGATATCCAGGATCTGGATCCCCATGCCCTGCGGCGGGGTATCGGCTATGTGATACAGCAGGTAGGCCTCTTTCCTCACCGCACCGTGGACGAGAACATCGCCACTGTGCCTAAACTGCTGGGATGGGATCGCCGTCGTACGGAGAGGCGGATTGAAGAGCTCATTGAGATGGTGGGATTGGAGCCGGAGATGCGTGACCGCTATCCCGCCGAACTCTCCGGGGGTCAGCAGCAGCGGGTGGGGGTGGCCCGCGCGCTGGCCGCCGACCCGCCGGTGTTGCTGATGGACGAGCCTTTCGCGGCGGTGGACCCGATTGTTCGGGTACGCCTTCAGGACGAACTACGCTCGCTGCAGGCCCAGCTTCAAAAAACGATCGTCTTTGTGACCCACGACATCGACGAGGCGATCAAACTTGGCGATCAGGTGGCCATTCTGGACGTGGGTGGCGCGTTGCGACAATACGCTCCGCCCGAAGAGGTATTGGGGAAGCCGGCAAACGCTTTCGTTGAGGAGTTCCTGGGTAAGGAACGGGGGCTGCGGCGGCTTTCGCTGATTGCCGTTGGCGACGTGTCGCTGGAGGACGGGCCGACGGTGTCGTCAGACGCCGGTCCGGCTGAAGCGAGGGAGGTGATGGCGCGCGAGGGCGTGGACTGGGTGGCAGTCGTCCGGGATGGGGAGTTGCGGGGATGGGTGTGGGAGTCGGAGCTTGAGCCGGGGCGAAAGATGGGTGACCTCGCCGCCCGGCCGTTCTTGGTGCGCGTAACCGCAGACAACACCTTGCGAGAGGCGCTGGATGCTATCGTGACCTCTCATAACCAGGTGGCGGTGGTCTACGACGGTGACCGTTACGCTGGCATGCTCACCCTCGACCGCATTTCGGAGAACCTCGTCCCGTGATGCCGCAGCGGGCATTTCTCGCTACTGAGCCCCTCATCCGCTGGGGTTGGATATGGGACCACTTGGAGGAGATCCGCACTCAAACGGTCGAACATTTCATCCTCACGGGCATCGCCGTAGGCATAGGATTCGCCATCGCCATGGGGCTTTCGATAGTGGCCCTGCGGTTCCGGCGTACGTACGGTCCCGTCACCTGGGTGACGGGCGTCCTCTACACCATTCCAAGCCTGGCGCTCTTTGCTTTCCTGGTCCCTTATACGGGCCTGAGCACGCTCACGGCTGAGATCGGGCTGGTGAGCTATACGCTCCTCATCCTGGTGCGCAATATCGTGGCCGGTATCGACGGCGTGTCGCCGGCGGTACGCGAAGCGGCGGTCGGCATGGGCTACGGCCGTGCGCGCCTTTTCCTGGAGATCGAACTGCCGCTGGCCCTTCCGGTCATCGTGGCGGGCCTACGTATCGCCACCATCACGGTGGTGGGGCTTGTCACCATCACGTCGATTATCGGGCAGGGCGGCCTGGGGTTGTTTATCTTGGACGGGCTGCGGCGTGACTTCTATACGCCGCTCATCGTCGGGTCGGTGCTCTCGGTGGTGCTGGCCGTCGTTATCGACGTGGCGTTGGCGGGTCTGGAGTGGCTGCTATCACCCTGGTCGCGAGCAAGGACGGCGGGCTGATGGATCTACTCGCCGATGTGCTCGCCTGGTTCATTGACCCGGACAACTGGCAGGGGTCGGCGGGTATTCCTAACCGGAGCCTGGAACACATACGGCTTTCGGCCCTGGCGACTGCGGTGGCTGCGGCTCTGGCCTTGCCCTCGGGCGTGCTGTTGGGGCACAGCGGCCGGGGCGGCTTGATTGCGGTGTCGGTGGTGAACATCGGACGGGCAATCCCATCCTTCGCCATCGTAGCGCTGGCGCTGCCATTCTCCATTCGGGCGGGATTGGGCATCGGCTTCTGGCCCACGTTCCTGGCGCTGGTGCTTCTCGCTCTTCCGCCGATCTTCACGAACTCCTTCACGGCGGTGCGAAGCGTGGCCGCCGAGGTGGTGGAGGCAGCGCGGGGGATGGGGATGCGGGAACGAGAGGTGCTGCTTGGCATCGAACTGCCGCTGGGAGGGCCTCTGATACTGACGGGTATCCGGGTGGCTGCCGTGCAGGTGGTCGCGACTGCGACGCTCGGGGCACTCGTCGGGTGGGGTGGCCTGGGACGCTACATCATCGACGGGTTCTCCGTCCAGGACAATGTGCGCGTGTTCGCCGGGGCGCTCCTCGTGGCCGCTTTGGCCATCTTGACAGACGTCGTATTCGGCGTAATGGAGCGGATTCTGTTTGCAGCCGCCGGGTTGCGCGGCCGCCGCGTGCCTGCCAGAATGGAGCATCCGGCTTGAATGCAGGACGTTGGGAATTGCTTTCCCAAGACCCTCCGCCGGCGGGCGTGAGCCCGGTTGGGTCCGGTTCGTTCGCGCGGAAGGGTGCCTCGCTCCAAGGAGGAACAGGACCGATCTGGGAAGGAGGGACACGACCGATGCAGAAGCTACTGCGCGCGCTGGTCATCGTGGCAGCCCTGTTCTCGATCGCTCTGGTCGCCGTCGCTTGTGGTGACGATGGCGAGGGGGGCGGAAGGGAGGGGCCTACCATCCGTGTGGGTGCCTTCGACTTCAGTGAGAGTCACATCTTGGCTGAGATCTACGCCCAGGGGCTTCAGGCTGAGGGCTACTCGGTGAGCACTGACAACATCCTGCCCGGCAGCCCGAGGGAAATCATCAAGCCGGCGCTTGAGAGTGGCGAACTCGACTTGGTCCCGGAATACGTGGGGACGCTGTTGACTTTCCTGGGCGGCGAGCCAACCTCGGATGGGACGGAGAATCAGGCCGAGGCCAAAGAACTGTTCGAAACCTCGGGCGTCACGCTGCTGGACATTGCCCCTGCCCAGGACACGAACGCCATCGTCGCCAGTAAGGAGACGGCCGAGAAGTATGATCTGGAGAAGGTGAGCGACCTGGCGCCGGTGGCGTCAGAGCTCCACTTCGCGGGCCCGCCTGAGTGCCCGGAGCGCCAGTTCTGCCTCGTTGGGCTCGAGGAGGTGTACGGGATCGAGTTCGGCGAGTTCACCCCGCTCGACTTCGGCCCTCGCGTGATCGCTCTGGAGGAGGGCGCGATCGACCTTGCGCTGCTGTTCAGCACCGATGCCCAGATCGCTGCCAAGGGCTTCGTGTTGCTGGAGGACGACAAGGGGCTCCAGCCTGCCGAGAACATCACGCCGGCTATCCGCACCGAGGTGGTGGACGCGTACGACGAGGACCTGGTGAGCGTGCTGAACAGCGTCACAGCCAAGATCACTACGGAGGGGCTCACGGCTCTGAATATGAAGGTGCAGGTGGACAAGGAGGACCCGGACGACGTGGCCGAGGAGTGGCTGCGGGAGAACGGCTTCATCGAGTAGCGTGTGGTCGCTCAAACGGGACAACGAGAAGTCGACGCATGCCCACGTGGCGGAGGTGCCACCTGCTGGCTGAGGAGGAACACCGCCGCCAGGGCGAAGGTGATGCCCACGATGCGCGTAGGCGCCAGCCCCTCGTGGAGGAAGGCGGCGGGTTCCCTCCGTCCACCTAACGCGGAGACAGTTGGCTGCTCAGACACAGGCCGATGAAGCGTAGAAGCGAACACCGCAAGAGGGTGCCATCATGTCCGGTCGATTACGGCTCTCAGGAACGCCTGGGTCCGAGCTTCCTTAGGGTCAGCTAGGATCTCCTCAGGAGGACCCTCTTCGATCACACGGCCCTCGTCGAACATCACCACACGGTCCCCGATGTCGCGGGCGAACCCCACCTCGTGGGTGACGATGAGCATGGTCATCCGTGTGTTGTGGGCGAGGTCGCGGACCACGTTCAGCACCTCCCCCACCAGCTCGGGGTCAAGTGCGGAGGTCACCTCGTCGAAGAGCATGACCTCAGGCTCCATCGCCAGCGCCCGCGCGATGGCCACCCGCTGCTTCTGCCCACCCGAGAGCTGCGCCGGATGCTGAGACGCTTTGTCCTCGAGCCCTACCATGACCAGGAACTCGTCCGCCTTGTCGTTCGCCTCCTGTCTGGAAAGGCCAAGGACTTTGTTCGGGCCGAGAGCCACATTCTGCCGAGCGGTCATGTGCGGGAACAGGTTGAAGTGCTGGAAGACCATGCCGATCTTCAGGCGCACCTTGCGAATGTGGCTCTGTGGCGCCTTGACCAGCTTTCCGCGCTTCTCGACGTGGTAGAGATGTTCGCCGTCTACCTCCACCGTGCCCTTGTCGGGGCGCTCCAGGGTCATGAGGACGCGCAGGATCGTGGTCTTGCCCGAGCCGCTCGGCCCGATGATGACGAGCTTCTCGGTCCTGCTGACGTCGAAGTCGAGCTCGTCCAGCACCACGAGGTCGCCGAACGCCTTCCGTACCCCGCGGAACCGCACCATGGGGGTCTCAGGCTCGTGCATAGCCAACGCGTCGCTCCACGAATCGAACCAGGAGTGAAGACGGAATGCTGATCACTAGGAAGATCATACCTGCCATTGTATACGGTTCTAGACAGCGGAAGTCGCGCGAGCAGTGAATCCGCGCTTCGCCGAGAACCTCTAGGACAGTGATCGTCGCGAGGAGCGGCACCTCCTTGAACATGGCGATGAGGTAGTTTCCCAGCGCCGGCACCACGGTAGGGATCGCTTGCGGCAACACCACGCGGCTCCACGTGTCAAAGAGACTGAGGCTGATCGCCGTGGAGGCCTCCCACTGCCCGCGCTGGATGCCGTCGATGCCGGCCCGGTAGACCTCCGCCATGTATGCGCCGTAGTGCATGCCGAGCGTGACCGCGCCGGTGGCGAACGCCCCCAGCCGGATGCCGTCGTCATCGACCTTGATCTCTCCGAACCCGGGCAACGTGACATCGAAGTTGGGCAGCGCGGGGATGCTCAGGTCTGGAAGCACGTAGAACATGAAGAAGAGTTGGACGAGCAGCGGCGTGCTCCGCACGAACTCGATGAATCCCAACGCGGGCCATGAGAGGAGCGGGCTGCGGGACCGGCGAGCCACTGCGAGGAAGAGGCCCAGGATCAGAGCGATGGTGATGCCGACGGCCGTGGCGCGCAGGGTAACGATGAGGCCGTCCAGCAGGTCCGGCATGATCTCGGCTGTGTAGCCCCATTCCCAGACGCTCATGGCTGTTCCTTACGTCCCTCGTCCGATGGCCAGCCCTCGCGAGAAGTACCGCTCCAGCAGCCGCACGACAGCCGTGATCGCGAGGGCCATGATGAAGTACATTACTAGAATCATTGAGTAGAGGGTGGACGTGTCAGCGTTGCCGCTGACGCGCAGCTTCTGGGCCTCAAATGTCAGGTCGGGGAGTGTGATGAGCGAGACGAGCGCGGTACCCTTCAGCAGCTGGATCAGTAGGTTGCCGTAGGGTGGTAGCATGGTCAGCACGGCCTGCGGGAAGATGACGTGACGCATGCGTTGGAAGGGTGTCAGGCTCAGCGCGACCGCTGCCTCACGCTGGCCTTGTCCTACGGCCTGGATGGCCCCGCGTACGACCTCCGAACCGTATGCGCCCGTGTTCAGTGCCAAGACCGCCACTCCCGCTTCCATCGGCGTGAGCCGGACGATGCGCTCTGGGATGAAGTCGGGCAGGGCGGGCGCCACCAGCGGCAGTCCGAAGAAGAACCAGAACAGCTGCACGATTTCGGACGTGCCCCGGAAGAACTCCACATAGGCGCGGGATGCGCCCCGCACGGCCCGCCACGACGACAGGCTCCCCAGCCCAGAAAGCACCGCCATGGCTGTCCCCAGGAGCCCGGCCAAGAAGGTGAGCTGCATCGTGACCCGGGCACCGTCGAGCAATGGATGGATGACGTTGCTATCAAACATGGTGACCGTTGTTGGCTTAGAGCGGTCTCGCGGTCATGATCGTGTCAGACGCGCCGGAAGGCCCCCTGGACATGTTCCGGGGGGCCTTCCGGTTCCCCTCTCCATGCTGTTCGCGCCCATCAGCGCCGCAACAGCTTTATTCCGCCTCTCCAATCAGATCCTCGACCGTCACGTCCTTGGCCTTGTTGATGTCCGCTGCCGTGAAGCCGAAGGGCTCCACGACCGGCAGGACCTCGTCGTTCTGCTTCATTTTATTCAGCTCTTCGTTGAACGCGTCGCGGAACGCCTGGTTTTCGGGGCGGAAACCGTAGGCACCGCATGCGAACAGCTCCTCGCCGTCAATGACGGGGACAAACCCTTCCGTTGCCTCGATGCTCGGGTCATCCAACAATTTGACTTGCCAGTTGACGGTGATGCTGGTCAGGGCCACGGCATCAATTCGACCGTCCAGGAGACCCTCGAAGAGGTTCGGCACGCTGTCGAAGACCGTCATCCGGTTCTCGGGCACGCCTGCCTCTTCAGCGTAGCCCTCCTCGACGGCACCGCCCATCACACCGACGACCGCATCCGGGTTCTCCGCTATGTCTTCGAACGTCTGGATGCCGAGTGGGTTCCCGGCTGCCACGGCGAAGGCCTGCGTTCCGCAATAATCTGGATCCGAGAACAGAACCTGTTCGGCGCGCTCGGGCGTGATGTACATGCCGGCGGCGATCATGTCGAACCGTCCAGCGGCCAGACCGGGAATGAGCGCACCGAAGTCGACAACGACGCTTCGGATCTCAGGAATGCCCAGTCGAGACAGCACTTCCTTCGCCACCTCAGGAGCCTCGCCCGTTGGTACGCCGTTTTCGTCTTCGAAGCCGTAGGGCGCCTCGTTGGCGATGCCGACCGAGAAGTAACCCTGGTCGATTGCCTCCTGCAGCAGTCCGCCTTCGCCTTCGTCGTCATCACCGCAGGCAGCCAACGCAAGACCCGAGATCACGACGAGGACGAGCACCCCCGCCCAACGCAAGAGCGAACGCCAGCCAGACCTCCGCGACGAGAACCGCCTCAGACGATCGCGATGATCCATAAGCCTAGTCCTCCTTCCTCGGCACATCCGTGCCTCATTCACACAATGAGCCACCCTAGCAAGATCAGGCCAATTAGTCAACCCTCATCGACCAGGGTCAAGGAATGGGGTTTCGCGATGATCATCCATTTAGGCATACCGAGTCCGCGGACGAAGGATCGCCATGTGCAGGCAGCTAGCATGACGCCTTATGGCAGGTGGTAGTGTTTAACAGGGACCACGCGAGTTCAGCTTGGCGGCGAGGGACCTATACTGATCATGTATCAGGCAGGGAGGACTGTTAATCACGGCGCTTGACTGGCGGCCGGTTCCTTCCTATAGTCGCAGCGACACTGGCGTTTCTCTGAGTGCAATGGGGGTGTGAGAATGTATGACCTCAAGGGGAAGGTAGCGATTGTTACAGGGGCCGGTCGCAAGCTGGGCATCGGTCGGGCTATAGCGCTCAGGCTGGCTCGGGAGGGGGCCGATGTGGCAGTGGCGGACATCTGCCGCGAGTTCGAAGAGTTCCCCGACTACGGCTTGGGCATGTGGGAGGGCCTGAAGAGCACGGCCGATGAGATTAGCGCCCTGGGCGTGCGCGGGCTGCCGCTGAGGGTGGACGTGACGGACAGTCGGCTGGTGGACGAGATGGTGGCCCAGACCATGGACGCCTTCGGCCGCATCGACATTCTGGTGAACAATGCTGGTGGTGTCGTGGGCCCGATGGCCGCCCTCTGGATGGAGGAGGCGGCCTGGAACAAGACCCTGGCCATCAACGCCACAGGGACATTTCTCTGCTCGCAGCGGGTGGCGCGGACGATGATCGCCCGGCGGGAAGGGGGGAAGATCGTCAACATCGCCTCCATTGCTGCTAAGGGGCGGTCTCCCGCCTTAGGCGCCTACTGCGCGGCCAAGGCAGCCGTTGTGGCCTTCACCAGGGTCCTGGCCTTCGAGCTGGCTGCCAGCGGCATCCAGGTCAACGCCGTCTGCCCAGGAGAGGTGGACACCGAACTTCAGCGGTGGGGCTGGGAGCTGGAGGCGAAGTTCCGGGGCGTGCCGTACGACGAGGTCGTCAGTGAGGAGATCGAGAAGATCCCCCTGGGCAGGCTGGAGACGACCGACGACGTAGCTAACCTGGTGGTCTTCTTGGCCTCCAGCCAGTCGGACTACATGACGGGCCAGGCCATCAACGTCGACGGCGGGATAGTGATGTACTAGGGCTGGCGCTGATTGCCGCTCCCAGACCTGACGTCTGCAGGAGGAAGCCATGACAGAACGCGTCGGTTTCATTGGGCTGGGCATCATGGGACGGCCGATGGCCCGCAATCTCCTGAAGGCTGGCTATCCGCTCACTGTGTGGAATCGCAGCCGACCAGGCATCGAGGAGTTGGTGGGGGAGGGGGCGGCCGAGGCCTCCTGCCCGCGAGAGGTCGCTGAGCGCTCCGATGTTGTCATAACCATGGTGCCCGATTCGGTGGATGTGGAGCAGGTCGCCCTAGGCCCCGGCGGTGTCATCGAGGCGGGGCGAGCAGGGCTGGTCATGATCGACATGTCCACCATCTCGCCGGCGGCCACCCGCCGCATCGCCGGCCGATTGGGCGAAGCCGGCGTCGAGATGCTCGATGCGCCGGTTAGCGGCGGCGACAAGGGCGCCATCGCCGGGACGCTCTCGATCATGGTGGGCGGGCCGGAGGCCACGCTGGCGCGCTGTCGGACCATCCTGGAGGCGATGGGTCGTACCATCACCTACTGCGGGCCCAGCGGCGCTGGCCAGACGGTGAAGCTCTGCAACCAGATCGTCGGCGGGCTGAACAACCTGGCCATGTGCGAGGCGCTTGTCTTTGCCGTCAAGGCGGGGGTGAACCCGAGGACGATGATCGAGGCCGTGAGCGGGGGTGCTTGCACGTCCTGGGCCATCCAGAACCTGGCCCCCAAGGTCGTGGAGCGCGACTTTGAGCCCGGCTTCAAGGTGGCCCACCAGCAGAAGGACCTGCGTCTGGCTCTGGAGGAAGCGGACAAACGCTCGCTGCCCCTGCCGGGCACGAGCCTGGTGCACCAGCTATTCGCCGCCGTGGAGGCCGACGGCCTGGGCGGCGAGGGCATCCAGAGCCTGGTGAAAGCCCTGGAGAAGCTGTCGGGCGTCCAGGTTCAGTAGCGTGGGTAGTGGGGAGGGAAAGCGCTGGCTCTTGTCACTCGCTTGAGGGCTGGCCGATCTCCAGGTCCACCTCGGGGAGAGTCTGGGCGAACTCTGTGGTCAGGACGTAGCTGGTGCCTTCGTCACCCTTCAGATAGTAGTCGAAAAAGGCGGTGGCGAAGAGGCAGGCCAACTGCTGCTGACGGTCTCCGGACAGCCCCTGGTCAGAGGCCTCAGCCTCCACGCAGGTGGTTAGATCGGCGCCAGTCGCTTGCGCGATTCGCTTGTCATCCTCGAGGGAGGTCTCCCCGCCAATTGCTTGCAGCGTGCCTGGGGCAAAGTCTCCCAGATCGCCGTCGGTAAACCGCAGGTGGTTGCCGCCGAGAAGCGTCAGCAGGTACTTCGGCGGGCTGGCGGCGTCGTAGGCCTGGCGAATGCTCTCGAAGGACACCACCTGGTCGTCGCTGCCGCCGACGACTAGGAGAGGAGTGTGAGAGCCCTCGTAGGTTTCGCTGCCGACCAGACAGGCCGGCGCGGAAAGAGGCAGAGCCGCTTTCACGCGGGGATCGGCCAGGGGGCCGAAAGTGGCCAGGATCGTCGTGAGCCCCCCCAGGGAGTGGCCGGTGAGGCCGATGGCTGTTTCGTCTACGGCGCCCTCGAATGTATTGCTCGGCTCCTCGGAGAAACCGAGGAAGCTATCGACCAAGAAGCTCACGTCGCCGGGCTGGTTGACGACATCGCCCACCCTTGGGCCGCCGGGGGCCGCGCCGTTGCTCAACGGATAGTCAGGCGAGATGACGATGTAGCCGTGGCTGGCCAGATGGACTGTGTAGAAAACCGACTGTCGCCGGACGCCCGTGAAGCCATGGCTGAAGACGATCAGAGGATAAGGAGCCTGCGAACGGTCAAGGGGAGCGTCCCGAACCTCAGTCGCTTGTGTTTCTGCCTCGGCTGGGTACCATACTTCGGTGACCAGAGTGCGGGTGTCGGCGCCGGGATAGGAGCGGTTGGCGTCGGTGGTCCGTGATTCGTCCACGAGGGTCAGGGTTGACACTCCCACGGCGAAGGGACCGCGTTCGGTCAGGTCCTGTGGGGCAACAGTGGGGACGGCGGTGGCAAGGGGGGTAGCGGTGGCAGATGGGCCCTCGTTCTGGCCGTCGCCGCAAGCAACCGCTAGTAGGGCTGCCAGGACAAAAGCCGCGGTGGCAGGCAGAGCGACGCGCAGGAAGGGTAGCTGTCTCCAGGCGGATGCTATCTTGCGCATCATCTGCTGTCTCGACTAGCGGCATCCATGCCGATTGGGCTAGCTAGGCGATGGCGGCGTTCAGGCGCTCGCGGATCTGGACCGCTTCCTCGACTATTTGGTCGATGAGCTCCTTCACTGTGGGCACATCGTGGATGAGGCCCACCGCTTGGCCGGCGCTGGCCAGTTGGGAATCGAGCTTGCCGTCGTCGAAGACGGCGCCCCCCTGTCCGGCTATGATGGGCAGCAAGTCCTCGAGGGTGGCTCCCTGGGCCTCCATCTCCATCACCTTGGCCGAGACGGCGTTCTTGACCACCCGCGATGGGTTCTTGATGGACTTCATGCAGTAGGCGGTGTCTGTCTCCGTGGCGTTGACCAGCCATTCCTTCCAGCCGGGGTGGCCGCGGCACTCCTTGGTGGCCATGAAGCGAGTGCCCATGAGAACGGCGTCGGCGCCGAGGGCCAGGGCGGCCACCAGGCCGCGACCATCGGCGAAGCCGCCGGCAGCGACCACCGGTATGCTCACCGCGTCCACGGTCGCGGGGACCATGACCAGCGTGGTCACTTCATCCATGCCCGGGTGACCGCCGCACTCGTATCCCACCACGCACACGGCGTCGCAGCCGAGCCGTTCGACGGTGCGAGCGTAGCGGACGCCCGGGACCTTGTGCATTATCTTGACGCCACCGGCATGCAAGGGCGCCACGATCGCCTCCGGACTGCGACCGGAGGTTTCGACTACCGGTATCTTCTCCTCGCAGGCGATCTCCGCCCAGGCCTCGATGGGCTGGGGACGGAGGGCAGGGAAGAGGTTGATATTGAGCCCGATCGGGCCGTCGGTCAGGTCGCGGGCCTTGCGGATCTCGGCGCGCAGGTCGTCCAGGTTCTCGAAGGTGGCCGCCGTCATGAAGCCGAGGCCACCGGCGTTGGCCATTGCTGCTATCAGCTCGGCCCGGCCGATCCAGTACATGCCACCGCAGATAATGGGATACTTGATATCAAAGAGCTCGGTGATCCTTGTTTGAAACATGGCACGACTCCTTTCCTGCATAAGCCGATGCTCGTTGTTTATCACAAGTGTCGACGGGTGACAAGGGGTGGGCAGCAGGAGGGCAGTAGCTATCGGCGCCTGTCAAGCGTCTATAGACTAGGGTCTGATTGATGCGGCGGTTTCGAGATAAGAGGCGTATTCCGGTAGGCCGTAGGAGCGGGCTGGAACGGGACTGGGGTTGGTCCTGGGAACCGGCGATGCCCGAGAGGGCCCGCTGGCAGCGGTGGCCGTGGGTCGTTGGGGCCATCGCAGCCGTTGCAGCCGTCGCTGTGGCGGTCGGCCTGACGCTGGCCTTCACCCTTGGCGGCCGTGGCGATGGTCCTGGGGCCGAGGAGGAGGGAGTCCTCCCATATGCCGCTGTCCTGGGCAGTGTTTCGGTAGCACTTCACGACGGCCAGCTAGCGGCGGCGGTGATATTCGAGGACAAGTGCGACGTCTACCTGGTGGCGGGGCAGGAGGAAGGCCCGCCACGGCTGCCCGACGGCGACTACTTCTTTCAGGTAACCAACGTCTCCGACGAAGTGCTGCTTTCCAGCGATGAGGTTAGATTCCGCCAGTTTCGAGTGGTCTATGGTGCCATCGAGGGCGTATCGGGACAGGGGAAGCACGCTGTTGGCACCGACAGCCTCAGTGGCGCTGCCACCGTCCAGCTCTGCCCCTTCGCTGACAGCCCGGACTCGTCAGGTATGTACGAGGTTTGGGTCACTCGGGTCGAGGATTTTCAGGGGGATGTGGAAGCGGTGGAGTCGTCCGCGCCCGCTTCGCACGGCTTTCTTGTCGCTCGTTCGGCGAGAGCGCTGTTCGCCGTCAGCCCTGCCAGGTAGATCGTAGCGACTGAGAAGCACTTGTTACGGCCCCTTCGAGGGCTGGGGAGCCCTCTCTTGCCAACCCTTGCGCCTGCGAGTAGGATCAGGGCCTAAGGCCCGTTAGCCATGCCGACAACAGCGTGCGGCAGGACATGGGGGGAAAGGAGGGCAGCCATGCAAAGCCAGCCTACAGTGCAGGAGGGCGGCAAGCGGCGCTCACGGCGGTCGGGGGACGTGCTCCAAGAGTATCTGAAGGGATTGGACAGCGAGATCGCCAGTCTGGTGGCGGAGCGGGAGTACCTTCAAGCCAAGCTCGAGTTGGTCGAGCGGCAGAGGGCTAACCTCCAGGAGGTCATCGAGATCGAGGCGAAGCTGGCCGAGATGGACCGGCGTGGCTTAGGTATGCCAGAGACCTCCGGCGAGGGCGGCCCCCAGAAGGGCGAAGTCGCGGTGGCCCCCTAGACGCCTTTCTTTGATCTCTTCTCGGCCCCGTTCAAGACGCGTAGATAGTCGACTCAGGGGCTGCGAACTCCTCCGGTTAGTGATGGCCGAGGACAGCTCCTGGAGATTGCTCCTGGGCTGGCCGTAGGTGGATCACTGCGTTCTTCCCTTCCCAACGCGCGCGCCTGCGAGTAGGATGGGGGGCGCGACATTGCGGCTGGGCTGCAGCCAGTATGGAGGGCTCGTCGCGACCCTAAAGGCGAATAAGGAGAGTGACCGATGAAGGCACTGCTGGCGGGCTTGCTGGTAGTGGTGATCTGCCTGGCAGGCGCGGTCGGCTACTTGGCCTGGGATAGACTGGAAGGCGAGGGTGGGGGCGAGGTAGACGTACCTCGCTATACCCGAGACGAGGTGATCTCCAGGGTTCTCGGGCATGAATATGAGCTAGAGTTCGGGTCCAGGACGTTCAAGCGAACTGTGGGACAGGCTGTTCGACTAGAGTATCCCACGGCGAGCACCATGTACTGCGCCCATTATGAGGGAGACGGCAGATGGGTAGTCGGCGTATATAAGGGGTGTGTTCAGCCGGAATTCAGTTTTCGCGAAGATACAGGCGAAGTCATCCCCCTGAATGACTTGGGCCGCAGACTGATGGGGCTGTCGAGATGACTCTGCCCGCCCTGCTGCTGGCCAAGCCTATCGTGTGGGTGGTAGCGGCGATGGGGTGGGTCTAGCCAAGAGCGACGCGGATCGGCGGTGTGATATGGTGGGCGCATGGTAGGCAGTGGGACCACGCTGGCTATTGCCATTTGCGGGGTCGTCGTCGCTGCCGCTACGGCTGGTTGGAACATCTACCGTGACGGGTTTCGGGACAGAGCGCGGCTGAAGCTTAGCATGTACAGGGGATATTTCATGCGGTGGGCTGGGATGCCCCCTCAGCCTGGGGTACCGTCGCCAGGCACGCCGGTTATCTTCGTCAAGGCGGCAAATGTGGGCCGCAGGCCGCTCACGATAACAGGCGGCGGGGGCGTCGACTTTCCTGACGGGATGCATTCCACGTTCACATCGCCTCCGCTGGCACTAGGAAAGAGGCTTGAAGAGGGAGAGGAAATAACGCTCTGCAATCCCGAAGATGACTTCCAGGAGAAGGTTGAGGAACACGGGGTGCCGACACATATCTGGTTCGCGGATGCGTCGGACAAAAGACACCGAAAGCGGATACCCCGGAACCTCCGTTCCTGGCTGGAAGACCTGGCCAAGAAAGAACCTTCGGGTCGATAGTTGGCCGAATAAGCGGGCGTAGGCGTAGGCCCGACCCTCCAGCGCCCGCCGCGTCATAGGCGTGTCAGGTTCACCACACCCCTCCTCCTCCTGTGGGTCGCCTGTTGCAGCAGGACCTCGTCGCAAGGTAGCCTTTGCTTGTGTGGGAGGGTTGCCAATGAGTGACAAGACGCGAGCTGCTGAGGAGAAGGGGAGAGCGGGGGCAGCAGGGCCGCTCCTGCTGGAGATGCGCGGCGTGAGCAAGATCTACGAGACGGGGCAGGTGGAGATCCGCGCCCTGGACGACGTGAGTCTCGCCTTCCAAAGCGGCGAGCTCGTGGTCGTGCTTGGCCCCAGCGGGTCGGGCAAGACGACCCTTCTCAACCTGGTGGGCGGCCTGGATCGCCCCACCGCCGGCACGATCCGCTACGGCGGCACGGACATCGCTAGCCTTTCCGACGGCGATCTGGGGCGGTTTCGCCGCGACCACATCGGCTTTGTGTTCCAGTTCTTCAACCTGATCCCTACCCTCACTGCACGTGAGAACGTAGAGTTCGCCGCCGAGCTGGTCTCCCACGACTCGCGCCAGGTGGAGGAGCGGGTGCGGGAGCTGCTGAACCTGGTGGGCCTGGAGGAGCGGGCCGACCATTTCCCCAGCCAGCTCTCGGGCGGCGAGCAGCAGCGGGTGGCTATCGCGCGGGCGATGGCCAAAGACCCGAACATCCTCCTGTGTGACGAGCCGACGGGCAACCTGGACTTTCGCACCGGTCAGCAGATCCTCGGCCTGCTGCAGAAGCTGACCAGTGAACAGGGCAAGACCTGCGTTCTGGTCACCCACAACACCGCTATCGCTGCCGTGGGCACGCGGGCCGTCCGGCTGCGCGACGGGCGCGTCCAGTCCGACGAGGGCAATGCCAGCCCGCTGTCGGCGTCCGAGGTCGAGTGGTAGAGAGGGCGTCGGGAGAGGCAACAGGCGACGATGAACCGCAAGATCCACCTGCTGGTGATTCGCGACATTATGGCCCGGCGCTTCCAGTTCGGGGCCCTGGCCATCATTATCGCGCTGGGCATCGCCATTTTCGTGGCCATGACGGTGGCCTTCAACAACGCTGAGCGCTCGTACGATCGCACCTACGAGGCGACCCACTTCGCTGACTTCAGCGTGAAGCTCAAGGCGGCACCGGAGTCAGTGATCGATGAGGTGCGCCAACTGGCGAACGTGGAGGCGGTGGAAGGTCGTGTGGTGGTGGATACTGGGCTTCTGGTGGACGAGAATCGCCTCGTCCAGGCGCGGCTCATCGGCCTTCCGGCGGACCGCCGTGCCGCGGTCAACGACGTCATCGTCGATTCCGGACGCTACTTCCAGCCGGGCGAGACAGACGTTGTGCTGCCGCTGGACAAGTTCGCCGATTTCCACGGCTACGAGATCGGCGACAGCCTTGATGAGGTGTATACGCCTCAGGGCCTGCGGCCGCTTGCTATCGTCGGGACGGTCTCAAGCCCGGAGTACCTGCTGATGGCGGAGAGCAAGCAGGACCTGCTGCCCAGCCCGCGCCGCTTCGGCGTCTTCTTCGTGCCGAACGCTTACCTGCAGGAGCTGTTCGGGATGGAAGGGCAGGTCAATGAGGTGCACGTGCTGGTGGAGAGCGAAGGCCAGCGCGAGGATACCATCGCCGCCGTGAGCGGACTGCTGGAACCCTACGGCGTGCAGCAGACGGTGCGGCAGGAGGACCAGCCGAGTAAGGCTGCCACCGAGCTCGACCTTGAGAGCGGTCGCGAATTCGCTATCCTGCTGCCCGCTCTGGTGCTGGTCATCGCGGCCATCGCCATCTACATCGCGATGAGCCGCCTGGTGCGGGCGCAGAGAACGCTCATCGGGCTGTTCAGGGGCATTGGGTACGGCAGGGGCTCCATCGTCGTGCACTATCTTCTGTTCGCCGTGGTCATTGGGGTGGTGGGCGGCAGCGTTGGCGTGGCGGCGGGGTACGGGCTAGGCTATCTTCTTACCGGCTTGTACGCCGATGCCCTCGCCATCCCCCTCATCACCCATGAGTTTCAGCTTACGCCCATCGTGATCAGCGTGATCGTGAGCCTGGGGGTGGCGTTGGTGGCGGCGGCGGCGCCGGCCTGGGCGGCCAGCCGCATGCTGCCCGCGCCGGCCATGCGTCCATCGCCGGAGGTGGCCCTGGCCAAGGGCTCGGTGCCCTTCATCGAGCGGGTGTTCGGCCTGGGGCGGCGACCGCCGTTGCTGGTGAGGCTGGGGGTACGCAACATCTGGCGCAGTCCGGTGCGCAGCCTGTATACGGTGGGTGCCATCGCGCTGGCGGCGGTCTTGCTCGTCGTGGGCCTCTCTTCCTTCGACAGCATGGACTTCGTCATGGACTATCAGTTCGAGAAGACGGACAGGTGGGACGTGGCGGCGACCTTCTGGAGCCCCCAGGATGACGAGACGTTGGCTGAGATCAACGATCTGGAGGGGGTCCGCCGGGTCGAGCGCGTCTACCTGACGCCGGCGGAGATCCGGGTGGGTTCGAAGCGGACGAACCTTGAGTTACTGGCAGTGTCGGAGGACACGCGGCTGCACGGGTTCGACCTGGGCGGGGGCAAGACGGCGGGCGAAGCCCTGGGCGGGGGAGGAATCATTTTGGCCAAAGGCGTCGCCGACAAACTGGACGTCGGCGTCGGCGATGAGGTCGACATAACAACAGAGGCCGGGACGACACCTCCCCTTAGGGTGAGCGGCGTCAGCAGGGAGTTCACTGGCGGGCTAGGCTACGTGTCGCTGGCGACCAAGGACGAGCTCGGGCTGCCTGGCGGCTTCAATGCCGTGTGGCTTGAAACCGCGTCGCGCTCGGCCAGCGAGAGAGTGCAGGCGGCCCTGTATGACGAGATACCGGGCATTCAGGGGGTGCAGATCAAGGAGGAGATTCGGGACGACTGGAGAGAGATGATGTCGCTCTACAACGTGATGACTGGCGTCATCGTGGCGTTCTGCATGGTAATGGCGGCCGCCATCGTGTTCAACACCATGACGGTCAACGTGCTGGAGCGGGAGCGGGAGACAGCGACCATGCGCACGCTGGGAGCGGGCAGAGCGTCGGTTGGCCTCATGCTGGTGGCGGAAGGGCTGATATTCAGCCTTCTGGCCATCCTGCCCGGGCTCGCTCTGGGGACGGTCGCGGCGTCCTACCTGATCCACACCTGGAGTTCGGAGTTCTTCACGATGTGGTTCCACATGTACCCGACGACCTATATGATGATCGTCGCCGTCATTATCGTGGCTGCCCTGGTTTCGACCATACCCTCTATCTGGCACAGCAACCGCATGAACCTGGCCGAGGCCACCAAGGTCCTCGCTTAGAGTGCTGGCCTCAGGACTACCGTCTCCGTGGCGGTGGGGAGCTGCTCCTTCTTGAGCTCTACCTCGCTGCCGGCGATGGTCTTCACCTGCTGGCGCCCTCGGGTGAAGTCTTCCACGCCAGCGACGGGAAAGCTTGGGCACCTGGCGTTCTTGAAGTGCATGGGGATGACCACCTTCGGCGCGAGCTTCTGGCAGGCGCGGTTGGCACCGGCGGCGTCGATGGTGAAGTTGCCGCCCACCGGGATCAGAAGCACATCCACATCGCCGATGTCGGCCACTGTCTGGTTCGACAGGTCGTGGCCCAGATCGCCCAGGTGGCACACGTTGATCCCGTCCAGGGCGAAGCAGAAAACCGTATTCGGTCCTCGCTCCTTTCCCGACGACTGGTCGTGGGCGGTGGCCAGGCCCTTGAACTGGATGCCCTTGGCCTCGTGGCTGCCGACCCCCTGCACGACCTGAGGATTGCCTTTGACAGCGGCGACGTTGTTGTGGTCGGCGTGGTCGTGGCTCACTGTGACGATGTCGGCCGTCTCCGCCGGAGGTGCGTACTCTAATCCGTAGACGCCGGCGGTATAGGGGTCGGTTATGATCCTGAGCCCACTCTCGGAGGTCAGGAGAAAGCAGGCGTGTCCCAACCATTTGATCTTCATCTACGGCAATCTCCTTTCTCAGCCCGATTGCAATGGTAGCACATTGGGCGTTGATCTGGACTCCAGGCCCATGGAGAGCCTTAAGGGCGGCATGGACATTCTTCAAGCCCGCTCGTCGTTGAAGCAGCGCCTGGCTTACACTACACTCGGCTGTAGATTGCCACGCCGACGGCGCTGAGGTGGAGATGAAGCGAGAGGAATCAGCAGCCTTTGCCGAGCTGGAAGCCATCCTGCACCCGCGGGCCATCGCCGTAGCGGGGGCATCGGCCAATGCGATCAGCCAGGGCCATGAGTACGTGCGCTGCCTTCTGGACTTCGGCTATCGCGGTTCCGTCTATCCCATCAACCCCAACCTCGACGAAGTGCTGGGGTTGAAGGCCTATCCCAGTCTGCTGGAGGTGCCGGGGCCGGTGGACTACGTCATCTCCTGCATACCGGCCGCGGGAGTGCTGGGGCTGGCCGATGATTGCGCGCGCAAGGGTGTGAAGGCGATTCACTTCTTCACCGCCCGCTTCAGCGAGACCGGCCGCCAGGAAGCGGCTCTGCTGGAGGAGGAACTGAAGCGCCGGGCCGAGCGGGCGGGCATTCGCATTATCGGCCCTAACTGCATGGGCCTCTACTACCCCAAGGAGGGGATATCGTTCAGGCCAGAGCTGGCCAAAGAGGCGGGGCCTATCGGCTTCTTGTCCCAGAGCGGCGGCAACGCCGTGGAGTTCTGCTACCACGGATCGCTGTGGGGGCTGCGGTTTAGCAAGGTTATAAGCTACGGCAATGGCCTCGACCTGAACGAGGTGGATTTCCTGGACTACTTCGCTCTGGATGAGGAGACGCGGGTTATTGCCGCCTACGTGGAGGGGGTCAGCGACGGCCGTCGCTTCCTGGCTGCCTTGAAGAGGGCGGCCGCCAGGAAGCCGGTCATCATCGTCAAGGGAGGGCGGACGGCAGCGGGGACGCAGGCCGCCGCCTCCCACACGGCCGCGCTGGCTGGGGCCCAGCGGGTCTGGAGCGCGGCGGTGCGTCAGGCAGGGGCCCTGGAGGTCAGCACTCTCGAAGACATGATCGATATGCTGCTGGCCTTTGTCTTCCTGCCACCGGCCATCGGCCTACGGGTGGGGGTGGTGGGGGGAGGGGGAGGCCGCATGGTCCAATCCGCCGACCTCTGCGAAGAGGCGGGCCTGAGCGTGCCTCCTCTACCAGGGGAGATGCGCGAGGAGCTGCGCCAGCGGGCACCGGAGATATGGGACTGGGTGATCAATCCGGCCGATCAGTCGATTCTGGCCGGGACTCCCGTCTCTGGGATGGACATTCTGGAGATGATGGCGGGAAGGACCGAGTTCGATCTTCTCATCGCGAACGTGGGGGAGGACTGGATACTGGAGCTTCCCATCGGGCCCCAACTGGTTCAGCACGTGGTGGAAAGGTTCATTCAGATAGGCGGCCGGACGGCGAAGCCTATGGCCGTGGTCCTGGGGCCCGCCGACTCGCCGGAGGAGCGGCGCTGGCGAGTAGTGATGGAAGCGCAGCAGCGGCTGGCGAGCGCTGGGCTGGCTGTCTACCCGAACATCGAGAGAGCAGCCAGGGCCATGAGCGCGTTCGTCAGGTACCATCAGGAGCGCCAGGGGAAGGGGCCTCCCTGATGCCCTTTCTCTAGCCTTCGGCCGGCGCTGCTGGCACGCGTCGTGCGGTCTTCCTGCGGAAAACGGTGTTCAGCAGGTGGTCGCTCAACCTCTTGCCCAAACCGATGATCGTAAGGACGGGCGGCCTATCCAGCGCCTCCGGGAAGCTGCTAGCGTCGCAGACGTAGAGGTTCTTGATCTCGGTTCGGAGGTTTGCATCAAGCATCTCACCAATTCTGACGGTTGCGCATGGATGGGTTCCCCGAAGCGGGCCCACGAAGACAGAATCCGGGTCACAACCGGCCTTGATGAGGGTCTTTCGGGAGACAATCGAGGCGTGATTTAGTCTGTATCGATCGCGTGCAGTCGTTGGCTTGCTGATCTTTCCTTCGACAGTAATGCCGCCGGAGACCTCGTCCTTTACCTTGATCATGACTCCCATGGTTTTGGGGTAGTTGACCCAGGTGAGGGGATATCGGACGCCCTTTGCGAACATGATGAGGGGATAGGACAGCCAGGGGTCGATGATTGTGCTTAGCATGTAGCCATTCTCATCGTCGGTGTAGGCAACCGTCATTGGCGGATCGGATGCAGTCCCTTTGTATTTCGACACGCCGTAGACCAGTGTCGTTGTGTCCACTGCCAGGCCGTTGCCGGCGTCAAAGAATCCCGAGTTTTGCATGATTAGTGGGGTGCCGATGCCGCCGGCGGCCAGCACAACAACCTTTGCCCTTGTCTCGAAGGGGGTCCTCCTACTGATCTTGCCTCTGACGCCGAGAACCTGGTGATCTTCAATGATCAGACTGTCCACCTTCGCTTGAGTGACCAGTTCGCAGCCGGCAGCAATAGCATCGTCGACGTACTCGTTGGCTGTCCACTTTGCGCCGCATCTACAACCGAGCATGCACTTGGCGCCGCAGTCAAACTTGGCAGCCCTGGCAGGCTTGATGAACTTCATGAGCGGTTCCCACTTGTAGCCGAGGGAGTTCCCTGCTTCCATGATGCGCTTAGAGCCTTGGCCCAGCAGTTCATCGGGAAGTGGCTGGGTATCGAGTTCCTTTATGGTCTCTTCAACATAGTCATCGATGTCGACTTTGTATCTTTCCTTGAGCCAGGCTGGTGGTCTGGCCGCAGAGCCGGTGAACAAGTTTGTCGATCCGCCGGTCATAATAGCTCTGATGATGTTCAGTCCTTCCTCGGTGAACAACAGGCCGTGGTTGTCGCCGTAGATCATGGCTCCGAGGTGAGTGCCGTAGTAGAACTCATTCCTGTAGTCTCGGCCCATCTCGAGCAGAACAACCTTCTTGCCAGCCCTGGCTAACTGGCGGGCAACCGTAGCACCGCCGGGGCCAGAGCCGACAACGACAACATCCGCCTGCCTTCTCATCAACGCTTCTGCCATAGTGCCACCGCCTCAGGCTTGAACCTCTTCGAGGTAGACTTCGGTGCCTGTAAGGATATCAGGATGGCGCCTGCGGTTCAATCTATGCAGTGTCCGGAGGCCGTTGCTGCGCCCAGGGCCTCTGCCGCTCTAGCTCGCGGGCGACGCGCAGTACCGTGTCGTCCTCGCCCCAGCGGCCCACGATGTGGAGGCCAATGGGCAAGCCGTCGGGGGTGAAGCCGGCCGGCACTGAGGCCGCGGGATTGCCCGACACGTCGGACGGTGGTGTGAACATGAACTTGGCTATCGCTAGCGGTGGTATCTGGTGCTCGATGTCCCACAGCGGATCATCGAGCCTGAAGGGCGGCTCTGAGGTTACTGGCGTCAGCAGCAGGTCGTACTCCTCGAAGAAGCGTCGGGTGTTGTAGCGGAAGCGGGCGACCTTACCGAGGGCCTGCGCATATTCCGTTGCCGGTAGCTGCTTCGCCCTTTCGAAGCCTTGCCGCACCAGCCCGCAGACGTCATCGAGTCGGTCTCCCGCCAGTTCGATGTGCGACAGGTAGTTGTCCGTTATGAATACAGGCAGGAATGACTCCGCCAAGCCGCTCAGGTCTGGCGTGGCCTGAGCCAGTTCGCCCTTACCAACTCGCTTCGCCAGCCACTCCGCCGCATCCTGGCAGGCTGCGAGCACCGAAGGGTCAGTCGGTGCGCCGCCGAAGCTGTCGCTCCAGGCAATTCTCAGGTCGCGAAGGGGTTTGTCCAGCGTGCCCGAGAAGTCCGGCATCTCATCCTCGATAGCCCAGGGGTCGCGGGGGTCGGGCCCAGAGCACACGGACAGGAAGAGGGCCGCATCGCCTACTGTGCGTGTGAGTGTACCCTCGTGAGCAAAGAGCTGCATCCCCACCTTGTCCGTGTTGTTGGGGATGCGGCCCATGGTGGGCTTGATGCCGAACACGCCGCAGAAGTTCGCTGGGATGCGGATCGAGCCGCCGGCGTCATTGCCGTGGCCGATGGGGCCGAGGCCGGAGGCCACTGCCGCCGCCGCGCCGCCGCTGGAGCCGCCCGTAGTCCGTTCTGGGTTCCAGGGATTGCGTGCCGGACCGAACAAGCGGTTGTTCGTAGTAAAGGTCGTGCCAAACTCAGGGGTGTTTGTCTTGCCCAGGATGCAGGCACCGGCATCGCGCAGCCGCTCCACGACGACGGCGTCGAAGTCCGGGACCCAGTCCTTGGCCGTCACCGAGCCCTTCGTCGTGCGCATGCCCCGCGTTTCGGTCAGGTCCTTGATGGATACGGGGATGCCGGCCAGGGGGCCGGCCGATGCCGATGCGTAGGCCTTCTCCGCGGCTCGCGCTGAGGCCAGGGCTCCTTCGTTGTCGACGAGCACGAAGGCATTGAGCACAGGGTTGAGCCGGTGGATGCGGGCTAGCACCGCCTCCGTGACTTCCACTGGGCTGAGGGCCTTCGCCTGGTAGGATGCAATGAGGTCTGCGGCCGACATGAAGCAAACATCGCTGTCGTTCACTAGGGTCCTCCTTCTCGCGGCGTCGGGCCGTGTTACGTTTCTGCTGCTGTAGGCTAGCGCAGACGTTCTCTGATGGCAAGGGCGTTGACGCGCGGGTTCAGACGTGGCTCGACTTCTGCGGCAGGCAGGCGGTGTTAGGCTTAGAGCCTAGCGCTGCCTTTCGAACAGGGCCGCAGCCGGCAGCCGGGGGGTGATTTCCAAAGCTGCTTTCATAGCAAGTGTAGTTAACTGTAACGTTCCTGTTACTGCCGCGACGTTGGTTGGCATGGACTTTGTGCTAAAATTCACACAACGATGGGGTGTCTTATGTTTGGCAGGATGCAGCGGCGGTTGGCGGATGGGGTATCTCGACCTGTCTTTGCTCTGGTTGAAAAAAGCTCTGGTGCAGGTTGGGGGGTTGACCTAAGCGATGGGGTGCTGCAAAGTGGCAGCAATATTGTCTTGTCATCGTCAGGCGCTCATCGAAGGAGGACACGCCTTGTGGGCGTCAGCCGTTGGTAAGGCGTTCGCTTGTTTGGGCTTCTGCCCAGGGGGTCAAGCTTTATGACCAAACTGAGCCGAAGACATTTCCTCGTACTGTGCGCTGCGACCAACGCTGGCCTCCTCTTGCCGACCGGCTCGGCTGCTGCCAAGGGAATCGGCGATTTCCCGCTGCACAAGAAAGTCGGCGAGGCGCTGACCATCTGTCCCTACTGCTCCTGCGGCTGCGGCCTCGTCATCGCCACCGATGAGCATGGACATATCACCAACGCCGAGGGCGACCCGGATCATATCACCAACCGTGGCGCCCTCGACCCCAAGTCTATTGCGGTGCCCCAGCTCTCCAACAGCCCGCTGCGTCTGAAGACGGTAATGTATCGCGCCCCAGGCTCGGACCAGTGGGAGGAGAAATCGTGGGATTGGGCCGCGGCCGAGATCGCCGAGCGCATCAAGAGGACGCGCGATGAGAGCTTCGTCACCACTGACAAGGTCGACGGCAAGGACGTGACCGTCAATCGCACTGAGGGCCTGGCCTGGATCGGTGGCGCCGCCAACAACAGCGAGGATTGCTACCTGAGCGCGAAACTGGCGCGATCTCTGGGGGTGGTCTATTTAGAGCACCAGGCCCGCATATGACACTCGGCTACGGTGGCCGGTCTCGGCCCCACGTATGGCCGCGGTGCCATGACCAATGACTGGACTGACATCAAGAACTCCGACTGTATCCTGGTCCCTGGTGCCAACCCCGCCGAGAACCACCCAGCGTCCATGGCCTGGGTCAATGAGGCGCGGGACAAGAACGGCGCCAAGCTCATCGTCGTCGACCCCCGCTTCACTCGCACAGCAGCCACTGCCGATCTGTACGTCTCCCTGCGCTCAGGCACCGACATCGTCTTCCTGGGCGGGCTGATCAACTACACGATCCAGAACAAGCTCTACAACGAGGAGTACGTCAAGTACTACACCAACGCGCTCACCCTGATCGAGCCGGAGTTCCAGGGCCCGGCCGACCTCGATGGCCTTTTCTCTGGCTATGACGCCGAGAAGAGGTCCTACGACGACACGTCGTGGCAGTACCAGACCGACAAGCAGACGGTCACAGTCACGGAGACGGATCCTGTCACCGGCGCAGAGGTAACGGTTCAGAAGGAAGTGTCCGTGATCAAGCAGGCCACAAGCCTCGATGACCCCAACTGCGCCTTCGCTCACCTGAAGAAGCACTACGCCCGCTTCACGCCCGAAGTGGTCGAGCAGGTCTGCGGCACGCCGAAAGACAAGTTCCTCCAGGTGGCGGAGCTCTTCTGCGCCACCGGCGCCGTCGATAAGTCCGGGACCATCATGTACGCCATGGGCCAGACGCAGCACACCGTGGGCACTCAGAATGTGCGGTCGATGGCCATGCTGCAACTCCTCCTGGGTAACATCGGCATCCCGGGCGGCGGCGTCAACGCCCTGCGGGGCGAGTCGAACGTCCAGGGCTCCACCGACATGGCCCTTCTGTTCCACTATCTCCCCGGCTACCTCGGCTGCCCGGAAGCTACGCATGTTGACTTCGACACCTACTCCAAGCAGCGCTACGATACGACGAGCTACTGGGCCAACGGGCCGAAATTCTTCGCCAGCCTGATGAGGGCCTGGTTCGGCGAGGCGGCGACAAAAGACAACGACTACGCCTACGACTACGTTCCCAAGAGGAAGAAGGGCGAGAACTATTCCTGGATCACCCTCTTTGAGGTCATGTACGCGGGCAAGATCAAGGGCATGGTCTGCATGGGCCAGAACCCGGCCGTGGGCGGGCCCAACGCCCGCTTTGAGCGTAAAGCGATGGAGAAGCTCGACTGGCTGGTGGTCATGGACATCTTCGAGACCGAGACGGCCTCCTTCTGGAAAGGGCCCGAGGTCGATCCCAAGGACATCAAGACCGAGGTGTTCCTGCTGCCGGCGGTCGACGCCCTGGAGAAGGCGGGCAGCGTCGTCACCAGCGGTCGCCGCAACCAGTGGCGGCCCGTGGTGGCAGGGGCGCCCGGCGAGGCCAGGGAAGACATCTGGATCCTCGACCGCTTGGCTAGCGCCCTCAAGGACGTGTACAAGGACTCGAGCGATGCCAAGGATCGGCCGATCCTCGACTTGGCCTGGGACTATGGCGACGACCCGGATGTGGAGCTTGTCGCCCGCGAGATCAATGGCTATGCTGTCGCGGATGTCAAGGATGCTAGCGGCGAAGTGAAGGTGGCGAAGGGCGAACTCATCCCCAGCTTTGGCACCATCGCATCTGCGGCCGATCCGGGAGCCATCGCCTGCGGCAACTGGCTGTTCGCTGGGTACTTCTTCCCAGCCGATGACGGCAACGGGGCGGTCATGCCGGCGGTGAAGCGGCGGGGGCAGAAGGACCCGAGCCCGTACGGCTTCTACCCCTACTGGGGCTTCACCTGGCCGGCCAACCGGCGCATCATCTACAATCGCGCCTCGGCGAGGCCGGACGGGACGCCCTGGGCGGAGAACAAGAAGGTCATCTGGTGGGACGCCGATGCCGGGAAGTGGGTGGGCTACGACGTGCCCGACTTTTCGGCGACTAAGGCGCCGGACGCTAAGGCCAACCCCGCCGGGAGCGGGCTCGGTGCCCAATCCGGCACTGACCCGTTCATCATGAAGAGCGACGGCAAGGGATGGCTGTTCGCCCCCAAGGCGCTCAAGGAGGGGCCATTCCCCGAGCACTACGAGCCCCTCGAGTCGCCCATCGAGAACCCGGTTTCCAGCGTGCAGAACAACCCGGTGATCAAACTGTGGGACACCGACGCCGACAAAGACATCGGTGACAAGGTGGGCACACCGGACGAATTCCCCATCATCTGCTCCACCTATCGATTGTGTGAGCAGTGGCAGACCGGGCCCATGTCTCGCAACCTCCCGTGGCTAGCCGAGTGCCAGCCCGACATGTTCCTGGAGATCGGCGAAGAACTGGCAGGGGAGAAGGGCATCAACAACGGCGACCAGGTCATTGTCACCTCGGCGCGGGGGCAGATCCAGATGGTGGCACTGGTCACCAAGCGCTGGCGGCCATTCCAGATCAACGGGAAGAAGGTGCATCAGGTGGGGATGCCCTGGCACTTCGGCTGGCAGGGGCTGGCGACCGGCGACATAGCCAACGACTTGACCGCCCACGTCGGCGATGGCAACACCATGATCCCAGAGTACAAGGCATTCCTGGTGGATGTGAGAAAGGCCTAGGGACAGGACGGTCGTGATGTTTGTCTTGCCAAGGGATGGTAAGTGATATGGCCAAGGCGATACTGTTTGACGCATTCAGGTGTACCGGCTGCCGTGGCTGTCAGGTCGCGTGCAAGCAGTGGAACGATCTGCCGGCGGAGGTCACCCATAATACCGGCAGCTACCAGAACCCGCCGCGCGTCTCGGCCGACACCTGGCTCGTCATGCAGTTCAGGGAGGTCGAGAACGGCGATGGGGTGGCCTGGGCCTTCGGCCGGCACGCCTGCATGCACTGTCTGCACCCGGCTTGTGTGTCGGCATGTCCGGTGGGGGCCCTGTACAAGACCGACGACGGCCCGGTGCTCTATCACGACGACCGCTGCATCGGTTGTCGCTACTGCATGCTGGCCTGTCCTTTTGAGATCCCGACCTTCCAGTGGGACCAGGGCCTGTTTGAGGGGCCGGAGATCAAGAAGTGCACCTTCTGCATCGATCGGCTGAGCGCAGGGATGGAGCCGGCCTGCGTTCACACCTGCCCGTCCGGGGCGCTCAAGTTCGGGGAGCGCGATGATCTGATCGCCGTGGCGGAGGCCAGGATTCGGGAGCACCCGGAGAGATACGTGGATCACGTCTACGGCAAGGACGAGGCAGGAGGCACCTCGGTCCTGTACATCTCCCCCGTTCCCTTCGAGGAGCTGGGTCTGCCGGAGCTTGGGTCGGCGCCGATTCAGGAAAACACCGAGGACATCATGACGAAAGCTACGCCTGCGGTTCTGGTGGGCATGCTGATTGGCCTGGGCGGTATCTACTGGGTGGTGAAACGCCGACAAGAGATGATGGGCAAGAACGGAGGATCAGATAGGCAAGAAGATAGGGAGGCATCGTCATGATCGGAAGAATCACCCTCCGCCGTCCTCCCATTTCGCCCGCCTGGGTCGTGCTGGGAGCGCTGATCTTCCTGGCGTTGGTGGTGGCCATGATCCGCTACGCAAGCGGCCTGGGGACTATCAGCAACCTGAACGATAACTATGGCTGGGGGCTGTGGATCAGCTTCGATCTCCTTTGCGGCGTGGCGTTGGCGTCCGGCGCCTTCATCACGGCGTCGATCGTCTATCTTTTCGGCGGGGAGCAGTACCGTCCTCTCCTCCGGCCAGCCATTCTCACCGGTTTCCTGGGCTACCTGCTGGTGATCCTGGCCCTTCTGGTTGACCTGGGCCGCCCGGAGCGCATCTGGTATCTGCTAATCTTCTGGAACCACCACTCGGTTATGTTTGAGGTAGGCTGGTGCGTAATGCTGTACACCTTCGTGCTGGCCCTGGAGTTAAGCCCGCTGGTGTTCGAGCGTTTTGGGCTGAAGGCGCCGCTCCGGTTCATCCACGCGCTCATCATCCCTCTTGCCATCGCGGGGGCAACGCTGTCCACCTTGCATCAGTCTTCCCTGGGTTCGCTGTATGTCATCTTGCCCGACCAACTGCACAAGATTTGGTATACGCCATTATTACCGCTGATGTTCTGGTTAACGGCGGTAGCGGTCGGCCCGGCCATGGTGATCCTGGAGTCCACCATCAGTTCGAGGGTGTTCCGGCGAGGGCTGGAGCTAGACCTGCTTGGCGGCCTGGCCAGGGTGATCCCGTTTATCTTGGCTGCCTACATAGCGGTCAAGATCGGGGATCTCGCTGGCTCGGGGGAACTGGGACTGCTGACCGAATGGGACCTGGAGAGCGGCCTCTTCTGGCTGGAGATGATAGGCTTCGTGGCCCTGCCCATGGTGCTGTTCTCGCTCCCGGCTGTGAGGCGAAGTAGCGCCTTGCTGATGTTCAGCGCCTTCCTGGTCGTCAGCGACGTGGTTCTCAGCCGCTTTGCCGTGGGGCTGATCGCCATTGGCAGGCCGGAGTTCGCCGCCTCGTATGTGCCGCACCCGCTGGAATTCGCTGTTACCATCGGCATAGTCTCTGCAGGCGTCGCCGCCTTTGGCCTGGTGGCGCGCTATCTGCCCCTATTTAGCGAGTACGCCCCTAGTTCGGCTGCAGAGTAGGCGTGCCACGCCACTGACGGCGGTTGTAAGGCGGCAAGGAAGCTAAGCCGGGTTGTGGAGGCTGTGGTGGTTGGTTACGCTGAGATCGTCCAAGAGCTGCACTCCCAGGCTGGCAAGCGGCCTGAGTTAGCTGACACCATCGAACTCCACTGCGAGTTGCTCGAGGCGCAGGCGCGCGCTCAGGTCTCGGCGGGTCGCCCGGCCTTGACTGGCGAGGAGGCTACTGCGCGGCTTGAGCAAGGGGATCCTCTGCTTTCGCCAGAGTCTTTGGGGGTGGATAGCCAGACTTTGGCCGGGCTCTGTGACCAGATAGGCCTCATCGTCGGCGAGCGCAGACCGGAGTTGGCCGAGACTTTGGCCAGGATTCGTGCCTGGCTGGACGAGAGACGACCTCGGATCGAGGCCCTGGCCGTGGAGTATCTCCGCGAGGGTCGGGTTCGTGAAGGGGAGGAAGCCGGGCTCGATGGCAACCTCCTCGCTTTCATTCTCAACAATACCCTGCGTCCCTTCTTGCGAGCCCAGGCGCAGGCGCTCGCTCCTTGGGTCGACGACAGCATGTGGTATCGCGGCCGCTGCCCGATTTGCGGCGGCGAGCCGGACATGGCTGCCCTGGAACGAGGGAGCGGGCGTCGGCGACTGCTCTGCTCGCGCTGTGACAGCGAGTGGACGTTCCAGCGAATAGGGTGCCCGTTCTGCGGCAACGACGAGCCGCGCCAACTGGCCTACTACCCGAGCGATGACCAGATGTATCGCCTCAGTGTTTGCGAACGGTGCCGCCGCTACCTCAAGACGATCGATCTACGCCAGGTCGCTGGGGAACGACTGCTGCCGGCGGAACGCATCCTGACCGTGGCCATGGACGTGGCAGCGCTCGATGCGGGGTATGGACAAGGGTAGGAGTGGAGAGGCTGCAATGCACTCTCCTCTTTGCTACCAGCCCGCTGGTAGACAGCCCTGTGCGATGACGAGCCACTCGTCGGCGTAGGCCAGCGGCAGGACGGGCAGGGGTCACCTCGCCGTGGTGACAGCGACTCGACGTGCGTGGGCGCTCAGGTCTTCAGTCCGTTCTCGTGCGGCGAGCCGGTAGAGTTCGGCCAGGCGCTGCTGTAGCCACTAGGAAGAGAGCGAGCAGGGACCACAACCAAGCATTATCGATCTCTAGTGGTATCGTTCCCGCCAGCATGAGAGCGACGATGATCACACCTGCGAGCGCTGCTGCTCTGCCCATTTTTGATCCCTCCATCACCTGGCCTTGGATCCGACCCAGTTTCCCCCTTCACAAAGCGCTAGGACTATCACTGGGGAGCGGCCAGGATCATGAGGTCTCGGGACTCGGTTATCTTGAAAAGGCCGGTCTTCTCCACAATATCCTTTTGCTCGGACATGGCCATGTGGCCCTTCTCCATGAAGAGGAGGCCGTCCGGCTTGAGCATCCGGTGAATTTCGCGGAGCAGTGCATCAGGGTCTTCTATCAGGTGAATTGTGTCGATGAGCAAGACCCGGTCGATGCTCGAGGCTTCAATCCCGGTGTCATATCCGCGAACGAGGACAGTTTCCACGTTTTGCAGGCCCTTTCGCGAGGCCTTACCTGTTACAGCACTGATAGCGAGTGGGTGGATGTCCACGGCAAAGACTCTGCCCTCGTGTCCTACCAGCTCCGCCGCCGGTATTGTGAAGCTACCTGGCCCACAGCCGTAGTCGACCACGGACATGCCTTTTGTCAATCGAGCCCTCTCCAGGCTCCGTCGCGGGTTCTGGAACAGGTCTCGGAGCTTGTAGGTCAACGCCATGAGCTTGAAGGCAAGGTCGCTCTCGCGTTTCTTTTCGGTGGCCATTATCGGTCCTCTCCAGAGAAATCGCTTAGAGCTTCGCTGCGTTGGCGCCCCCATCCTACCCACAGGCGCGAGGGTGGTCAAGGCAAGAAGGCGCTTGACGGCAAGGAGGATCGTGAGGCGGTATAATCGGTAGCGGCGAACGGTGGCTAGCCGTGAGCGTTTCGGCAATAGATCAAGTCTGCAAGTGTTTTGTGGGCGTAGGAAATCCGACAACATGGGCAAGTCGATTAAGGTGAGCGGCGTCATCCTGGCCGGCGGCACCAGCCGGCGCCTGGAAAGGAACAAGGCGCTGGAGCGGATCGGCGGCAAGGCGCTCATCGAGTGGGTCATAGACAGGCTTGTCCCTCTGACAACCGAAGTGCTGGTGGTGGTAGGTCGGCCCGAGCAGGCGGAGGCTCTGCACCTGCCGCCCTCGGTGCGGGTAGTGAGCGACCGCTACCCCGGCCGGGGGTCGCTTGGGGGCATCCTCAGTGGAGTTGACGCTTCTGCCGAGCCCTGGAGCCTGGTCGTGGCCTGTGACATGCCCTTTCTAAGCCCTGAACTTCTGCGCCATCTGATAGGGGAAAGCACCGACGTCGACGCGGTGGTCCCGCGCCTGGGAGGTCAGCCCGAACCCCTTCACGCGCTCTACTCCAAGGCCTGTCTCGCGGCGATGGAACGGATGCTGCGGGCGGGTCAGCTTAAGATCGCGCCGTTATTCGAGGCCGTGAGAGTGCGCTACGTGGACGAAGGAACGATCGACTGCATCGACCCGCGCCATCTTAGCTTCTTCAACATCAACACCCAGGCCGACCTGGAAGAGGCCCGGAGGTTGCTGCGGGAGGTTGGTGCCTGCAGTGCGACGGTTGATCCAAGCGCTGGCGGCGCTGATAATTCCCTTCGTAGGACCCCTCATTTGAGCGAGTAGCTTCAGCCACGAGGGAAGGAGGTGAGAGCGATGACGACGGTCCCGCGACAACGCTTCGTCTGAGGCGGCGCTGAGCGCCCGGGGGGCCTGACGCAGGTTCTGCGTCAGTCATCTGCTCGAGTAGCCTCTCTTCCCATCGTGGCCTAGCTGTCGCCTCGTCTCCAAAGACGCAACCCCTTCAGAGCCAGGCGCACCGCAGTAGAGTGACGGCCTGAGGCTCGCTCGAGACCCCGCCCAGCGCCACTCAGTGGGCGCATCACATGCTTGGCGTGGGCATCGAATAGGCCACATTCCCCGCCAGCGGGCGATGGCGTCCACTTGCCTGCCGATCCCAAGAAGGAGTGAGCAATGACGCACTATATGTCCAAACTCAACAGCTTTTTCGCCTCGCGCTGGGGGATCATCTTCGCGGGGGCTGTCATCGGAGTCCTGGCCTCATTGCTGGTGTATTGGGGCAACCCCAAGAACATGGGCATCTGTGTCGCCTGCTTTGAGCGCGACATCGCCGGAGGCCTTGGCCTGCACAGGGCGGGTGTCGTCCAGTACATACGGCCGGAGATAATCGGTTTTGTGCTGGGGGCGCTCCTGGCCGCGCTCCTGTTCCGGGAGTTCAGGCCGCGCGCCGGTTCGGCACCGATCGTCCGCTTTGCCCTCGGCGTCTTCGCCATGATCGGGGCACTGGTGTTCCTGGGCTGCCCCTGGCGTGCCCTGCTCCGCCTGGCGGGCGGCGACCTGAACGCCGTCATGGCCCTGTCGGGACTCGTGACCGGCATAACCCTGGGGGTGATCTTCATCCGTGGCGGTTACAACCTGGGCCGCGCACAGCGCGCCCCCCTTATCATCGGCCTGGTACTGCCGCTGGCCATGATCGGGTTGCTGCTGCTCGCCATCTTCACGCCTGAGTTCGGGCGCGACGCCGACGGTAACCCCATCGGCCCCATTTTCGAGAGCATCAAAGGGCCGGGGGCATTGCACCCTGCGATATGGGTGTCGCTGGTGGTGGGAATGGCGGTGGGCGTGCTGGCCCAGCGTACTCGCCTCTGCACCATGGGAGCCTTCCGCGACGTCGTCCTTGTCAGGGACACTCACCTGCTGAGCGGAGTCCTCGCCCTTCTGGCCGCTGCAGTGGTCACCAACGCCGTGGTCACCGGGTTCAGCGATGAGGACCTGCTGAAGATTGGTTTCGCCGACCAGCCGGTGGCCCACGACAACCATTTGTGGAACTTCTTGGGCATGGCGCTTGCCGGGCTGTGTTTCGCGCTTGCGGGAGGTTGCCCCGGCAGGCAGCTCTTCCTGTCCGGTGAGGGCGATGGCGACGCGGCCGTGTTCGTGCTCGGCATGATCACCGGGGCCGGTTTCGCCCACAACTTCAACCTGGCGAGCTCGCCCGCCGGCGTCAGCCCGTACGGGCCGGAGGCGGTCGTTATCGGCCTGCTGGTGGCAGCAGGCATCGGCTTTGGGGCGATGGACAAGGCGTGGTTGACAGCCTGGTGGAAGAAGGCTCTGGCCAAGGTGCAGATCGCCGCCACGGACGAAGCGTAGGAGGTAGGCCATTATGGCATTTCTAAGACGAAAGAAGCCTTCCTTCGAGGGTGGAGGGCTGGTGCTTTTCGAGGATGTACAGGATGCAATGGCGGCAGAGAAGGTGCTCAGGAAAGCAGACTACGCTATTAGGCTCGTTGCTCCACCGCCGGAGTTGCGCGCAGGGTGTGACCTGGCGCTGGAGATAAATCTGGTGGAACGGCCTGGCATCGAGCGAGCGCTCAAGGAAAAGGATGCCCCGTATGTTAGCGTCGCTCCGCTTACGGTGGGCACTTCACAGCTCCTGGAAATCGTTAAGGCGACGGACTTCGGCGACCAGGTGATGGTGAGGGCGGGCAATATGAAGCTCTCCTTCGACAAGGCGAGCGGCATCATTGTCAACGTTTCAGGTGGCGGCTGCCCTGATATTCCCTACCTGCACTCTGAGCTGATGGACAAGAAGCTCAGCGAGGCCCCGCGGCCGAGGGATATCGGCTTCACCCTCTGCGCCCTGATGCTGGACCGGGCCCTTGAAGAGTGCCTGACTCTTTGGCAAGGAGGTGAGGAACGATGATGCTCATTGCTGGGACTGTACCCATAAGGGATTTCCCTCTGACCATAGGGCGCGCCGTGCTCGAAGGGGAGGACCTGGTTGTCGACGGACGCCGCATCCCCTGTGCCCAGGGCACCGGGGCTATGATCAGCGCTGCCCTGGCTGCCACCGAGTACTTGAGGCTGGAAGCTCCCCAGGTCCTGGTCGCAGGAGACACTGGGCAGGGCAAGGGCACTCGAGAGATCTACGAATACCTCATCCAGAAGGTGGGTGATGTTTCTCCGGAGGTGATGGCGCTGCACTATTGCCTTCCCGTTATGGCCCTGATGAGGCGGCTCTGCGAATCCATCCAGAGATGCCCACATAGGGTGCTTATGATCGCCGACGCGGGCTCCATGTACGCCGCCAAGGCAGCCGGGCTGGCCCCTTGTTTTGACGTCTTCACCCCGGATGCCAGTGAGATGGCATTTCTGGCCGATGCCGATGCCACCCATCCTGCCTATGTCGCCAGGCACCTCTTCGACGCTGACACAAACCGGACTCCAGAGCTCGTTGCCGACGCTTACCAGCATAAGAACGCAGCCAGGCTACTGCTGGTCAAGGGGGCAACTGATTATGTGGTAGACGGTGGGGATATTGTGGCTACCGTGGCTGAGCCCAACGTGCCTGCGCTGGAGGCGGTTGGCGGGACGGGCGACACGATCACGGGGCTTGTGTCCGCCTTCGTCTATGCCGGGCTGGAGCTGCATGAGGCAGCGATAATTGCCGCCAGATCGAACCGCATGGCGGGGAAGTTCGCGCAGGCTACTCCAGCCACCGGCATCCGGCAGATCGTCGGTGAGTTTCCGTTAGTGTTCAAAGAGTACCTCTGCCAATGGAGCGGGGTCTGCTATACGGTAGGAGGCGAACAGTGATTGAGGTCGATGTTCGGGGTTTTTCCTGCCCTGTCCCAGTAGCCAGAACCAGGAAGGCCATGCAGGAGAATCCGACGGAACCCCTGGACGTGCTTGTGGAGAGCGCGGTTTCGAAGGAGAACGTATCGCGGCTGGCCAAGAGCAGGGGATACTCTATAGCAATCGTGGATGTTGAGGACGGTTTCCGTCTGGTGCTGAGCCCACCGGCGAAATAGGAGCACACAGTACGCAGGCAGCGGCTCAGGCTGTCTTGCTGGCGAGGGAAGGCTATCGACCTCCCGCTTTACAGTGCGCTGGCGCTGGCAGGCCTAAGCCTGCCAGCGCCAGCCGCGAGCACCATCACGACCGCGCCCATGTCAGGGCCCATGGCTGTAGGGCGAGGAAAGCCAGCTCGTCCTCAACAGTTGGGCGCGGCTCCTAGCGTGCGAAGACGATGATCGCCTCCATGTTGCTGACAGTCGTCAGGTTGTTGACGTCCGTGCCGTAGCCCGGGAAGTAGCGCCGCCACAGGTTGGTGCTGCGGTCAAGCGAGTAGGCGGCTTCTATAGTGACGCCCGTGCAGGTAGCGAGGACACTAGCAGTGGCGGTGGTTGGGCCGTCCCACACCGATATCGCCCACCTGGTCGACAGCGGGCAGTTGAGGAGGCGGTTCGGAGTAGGCGTCGCCGTCGGCGTTGGCGTCGGCGTGGGCGTTACCGTGCCCGTAGGCGTGGGCGTGGGCGTAGGCGTAGGACTGGGCGTGGGCGTGGGTGTGGGCGTAGGGGTTGCTGCGGGTGGAACGCCGGTGCAGTCCATGCCGACGGCGACCAGGCCGTGTACCACGGTGTATGTGCTATCGAGAATGAGGTCCTCGTCTATGTCACCATCGCTGTCGCTGTCGTTGCCCACGTCCCAGTCACGGTCCGGGTCGAAGATTTCGGCGGGAGCCTCACTTAGGACGTGAACGGTGTCCAGACCGAGAGGGTAGATGCCAGGGGCAGCGCCGGCAACCACCTTCAAGGTGTAGCGGCCGAGCACGCCTTCGGTGTAGGTTGGAGGGGCCTCGGCTGCGTTCGTCCCCGTGTCATCTACCGTCGCCGCGTAGCTGCCGTCGGAGTCCGTAACGGCGTCGCTGCCAGTATCGTCCGGAATGCTGTCGGTGTCCTCGGCGATCAGCACTACGTCTCCGCTCGTGTGATCCGCGGCGGTGATCTGCATGGGAGCGAGAGCGGTGGCACCGGGATAGGTGAGGTTGTAGCTATAGCTGTCGAGATCCCCGCCGGTGAGGATCCCCTCCAGGAAAACGTCGATCTGGTGGGTTCCGTTGGCGTCGATACGCACGCACCTATCAATGTAGTCAATCGAGTCTGCCGTGTTGCCGGTGGGGTCCATATCGATGCCGACGGTGGTGACGGTAGCGGCCGCACCTGCCTCGTCGCCGTGGAGCAGCCACGCGCCGGCCAGCGCCAGCAGCGATGTCAGTCCAACAGCCAGGGCCAGGGCCAGCACCAGCGCTCCGCCCCGCCGAAATGGCAATTGTCTCATAGCTTTGACCTCCTAACACTAAGAGCCCAAAAGGAGAAGCCGAGCATGCAATCGCTCAAATTTTACCCCAAAGAATCAGAATGTCAATAGCGACAACCCCGACGCGAGCAAGGAAGCCCCTGGCAGACCCGAGTTGACGTTCCGGCAGGTATAATGAACCCTAGGATGTGGGTGTCTTAGTGGCAAGAAGGGAGACCTCATGCAGGCTCTCGACCTAGAGCAGGCCAAGCGCTATGAAGCTTGGTACACTACTCCTTTCGGTCGGCGGGCGGACCGAGTGGAGAAGGAGATGCTGCAAGGGCTCCTGGCAGACTTTGGTGGATCTCGCTCCCTCCTCGAGGTGGGTTGCGGCACTGGGCACTTCACGGACTGGTTCGCTTCCCTGGGACTGTCGGTGGTGGGCCTCGACCGGCTTCCCTCTATGTTGACCATCGCTCGAGGCCGGCGGCCCGATGTCCCTTTCGTGTTGGCTGACGCCGCCCATCTCCCCTTCGGCGAGGATGCCTTCGATGTCGTGGCCTTGGTGACGGTGCTCGAGTTCTTGGATGCCCCTGAGGCAGCGCTGCGTGAAGCCGAACGGGTGGCCCGCCACGGGCTGATCGTGGTGAGCCTCAATCGCCTCAGCCCGGTAGCTCTGTGGCGCAGGCTTCGAAGGGCGGCCGCCTATCGCCGCATCCGCTTCTTGTCGCCCGGCCAACTGGAGCGCGTGCTTCGCGTCTCCCTGGGATACCGACCCATCGAGATGCGCTGGCGGACAGGCCTGTATCCTATGGGCTGGCTGGATCAATGCACGGCTCTGCCCTTCGGAGCTTTGGTCGCCTTGAGCGTTCGATTTGAGGAAGGAGACTGAAGGATGGACGTGGCAGCACAGGTTAGCCTGTATCCCCTGCGTCAACCAGGGCTCTCCTCAGTGATCGAAGGCGCGCTTGGTGTCTTCAGGGAGCACGAGCTGAGAGTCACGCCTGGCTCCATGAGCACTGTGGTATCGGGCGACTATGATAGGATGTTCGATGCCCTCAAACAGGCATTCCGGCAGGCCGCGGAGCAAGGAGAGACAGTGATGATAGTTACCCTTTCCAATGCTTGCCCCATCAACGCTTCCTCGCCTAACCACTCTTAGGCGAGGTGGGAAATTGCGCTGTTACACCATTCTGCCGACGCGAAGTCCATCCAGGGTGGAGTCCAGCATCTTGCGGGGGGCCAGGGCCTGCCCGACGAGGTAGAGCTCGGCTACCTTGCCCTTGAGGGCCTTGTAGAGGCTATCGTTGGCCACGCTGCCCAGGGCCAGCACAACGGTGTCCACCTCCTCGATGGTGCGCTCCTGGCGAGTGAGATGGTTGGTGGCTATCACGGTGTTCTCCTGAACGGCCTTTATCCGCATGCTGTTGGTCACGACCACTCCCTTACGATACAGCCGCGATAGCACAAAGGCGAGGGTGAGCGGCTCTACCTGGAAGCCCGCTATCGCTCCCCACGGTACGAGTATCTCCACCTCGCAATCGCGGTCGGACAGGAAATCGGCCGTGGTTAAGGCTTCCATTCCCCGGTCCAGGGCCAGCAGGACGACCTTCTTGCCCGCCTGAGCCTCGCCCACTAGCACGTCCCGGGCCTGCACCACGTTGGGTTGCGTTGCGCCAGCGAAGGTGGCTGCGGCTGGAAGTCCTCCTGTGGCCACGATGACCGCGTCAGGGTTGACCTCCTCGATGGTCTTCTCATCCACTGTAGAGCCCAGGTGGACATCGACCCCCAGCAGCTTGAACTGGTACTCGTAGTAGCGCACCGGCTCGGCCATGTCCTGCCTGCCGGGGGCCTTAGCGGCGATCTGGAGCTGGCCACCCAACTGCTCATCCTTCTCGTACAGGGAGACGGAGTGGCCTCGCAGCGCGGCTACCCGTGCCGCCTCCATGCCGGCGATGCCTGCGCCGATGACCATCACCGTCTTCTTCACCTGGGCGGGGGTGATCTCCATCTCCTTTTCGCGTCCCGCGCTGGGATTGAGGGCGCAGGTGATGGGCAGGGTCTTGTAGTTACGGCCCCAGCAGGCCTCGCTGCAGCCGATACAGCGGCGAATCTCGTCCAGCCTTCCCTCCCGCGCCTTGTTGGGCAACTCGGGGTCGCACAGGTTGGCCCGGGTCATCCCCACCATGTCCGCTTGATTCTTGGCCAGGATGTCCTCGGCCACCACAGGGTCGGTGATGCGGCCGACGCAGAACACCGGCACGTCCACCACCTCCTTGATCCCGGCCGCCAGGTAAACGAAGGGGGCGGCGGGCATGTACATGGGTGGGATCTGCGCCCCGCCGGCGCCAACGGTGACGCTAACGTAGTCCAGCTTGCCTGCGGCTGTTAGCTTGGGCATGATCCTTCTCATGTCCTGGAGGCCTAGGCCACCTCCCTGGAACTGGTCGCCGCTAATCCGCAAGCCCACGGTAAAGTCGGAGCCGACAGCAGCGCGGACCGCATCGATCACCTCCTGGATGAAGCGAAGGCGGTTCTCCTCGGATCCCCCGTACTCATCGCTGCGCTCGTTGGTGCGAGGGGACATAAACTGCTCGATCAAGAAGCCATGGGTGCCCATGAGCTCTACCCCGTCCAGGCCGGCCTCGCGCATTCGCCGGGCCGAGTCGCCAAATGCCTGGACTATCTCCTTGACCTCTTCGACCTCCATGGCGTGGGCAATCTCGGCGTGGAGGGAGCCGGGGACAGCCGAGCAGGACCACAGGGGCAGGCTGCCCTCTCGCGGATCGAACCAAAGGCTGCCCGGATGCCATAGCTGGGCTTCTAGTTTGGCCCCATGCTCATGCACCGCAGAGACGATCCGCCTGAAGGGCTCAATGCATGCGTCCCTGTAGGTGTGGATGACGAAGGGGTCGGTGGCAGCGGTGGGGTGGACGGCCTGGTCCTCGGTGATGATGAGGCCGATGCCCCCTTTGGCTTTGGATACCCAGTAATTCAGGTGCCGTTCGGATGGAAGCCCCCCCTCGGCGAAGTCGGTAAGGTGGGCGGTGCTGAGGATGCGGTTGCGGACGGTAAATGTGCCGATCTTCAGAGGAGTGAAAAGGTGCTTGAACTGTACTTGAGACCTCTCTGGTGCGGTGGTCACTGCTTTCTCCCCCTTTCTCCCTAGCCGTGAGCCAAGCGGTTGGATGATTCCGAAGGCGTTCATGAGGCCGCAACGTCGTGTCTGTGACGGCAATTTACCACGAAGCTTGAGCCTCTTCAAGGATGATCGGGCCCGCTGCGATGGGGGTCGAACAAACCGCATCTTGTTACGATGCTCAACATCTGTGATAGTCTATGGAGGCACCACTGATATGAGGGTCTGAGGGAAGGAAGCGCACCATAGCAGACCCGCAGTTCCTCGCATGGTAGGCTCGCTGGCCCATGACCAAGCTGCAGCGATGCAAGTTCGTCAACAAGCTCGATATCGACCGCGCCACCGGCCAGCGGGTCCAGTAGGGGGCGCGACGGCATCGGGATATGCGAGCAGGACCGACGGGCGGCGTGTGGGTTATCGTCGACCATAGCGGCGACGAGGTGGAGGATATCGCCCTGGAGCTCCTCGGGCAGGCCCGCGAGTTGGCCGATCGACTGGGCCTGTCAGCGGTGGCGGTGCTCCTGGGCGATGATGTTGGTGGCATGGCGCCCCTTCTCGGTCAGGGCGGCGCCGATACGGTCTATCTAGCCGAAAGCCCTCTCCTGGGCGCCTACAATCCCGATGCCTATACTCCCCTTCTCGCTGACCTCATCCGTCGCGAGCGGCCTTCTATCGTCCTCTGGGGTGCTACCGATCAGGGGAGCGACCTGGCGCCGCGGGTGGCCGCCCGCCTGGGCACAGGCCTGGCCTCCAATTGCACCCGCGTCGACCTGAGCGAGGATGACTTGCTGGTGATGACTCGCCCGGTCTACGGCGGCAGGGCCTCCTGCAACGTCGTCTGCCCTCAGGCCAGGCCCCAGATGGCCACCCTTCAGCCGGGGGCGGTGCCCGCCAAGCGGCTGGACCCCAGCCGTCAGGCGCAGGTAATTGCAGTGGACGTGAGCCTATCGCCCCAGAGTCTGCGCCTCCGTCTGGAGGAGGTGATCAAGATACCTCCCTCAGCCCTGGACGTGACCGAGGCGGAGGTCATCGTCGCTGGTGGGCGAGGCGTGGGCAGCGAGGAGGGCTTCCATCTGGTGGAGCAGGTGGCTCACCTTATGGGCGCCGCCGTGGGCGCCTCCAGGCCGGTGGTCGACGCCGGCTGGGCTCCCTATGAGCGACAGGTGGGGCTCAGCGGCAAGACTGTCGCCCCCCGCCTATACGTCGCTTGCGGTATTTCCGGCGTCAATCACCATGTCGTGGGGATGAGGGATTCCAGGGCCGTAGTCGCCATAGACCAGGACCCCCAGGCCCCTATCTTCCAGATTGCCGACCTGAAGATAGTGGGCGATCTGCACCAGGTGCTGCCCTCGCTAGTCGAGCGGCTGCGACAATTGCGGCAGGAGCGGGTGACGGCCGAGGACGAGGAGGTCCTGCGGACGCTGGCCAACGTGCCTGGCGCCAGGCAGGACTCGTGAGGTGAGAAGCTCGATGAAGGTGGTTGTTTGCGTCGCCAGGGTGGTGGATACCAGCGAGCCGCTGCCGGTGAGGTCGGGGAAGGCCGCTCTCGAGGAAGAGAGTCTGAGGCACATCCTGAATCCGGCCGACGAGCATGCCCTGGAGGAAGGCCTGCGCCTGAAGGATCGTTTCCCCGACAGCGGCGTGACTGCCATCAGCGTGGGCCCGCCTCAAAGCGAGTCGGTCCTGCGCCGTTGCTTGGCCCTGGGGGCGGATCAGTCGCTGCTCCTGTGGGACGAGGCCTTCCGGGGCTCTGACACTTTGGCCACCGCTCGCATTCTGGCCGCCGCTATCAGGCGGATGGGGGCCGATGTAGTGCTCTGCGGCAAGCGGGCCAGCGACGGCGATACGGGACAGGTGGGCGCTCAGCTAGCCGAGCTTCTCGACCTGCCAGCGGTCACTAGTGTTCTCCAGTTGGAGCTGAGGGACGGCGAAGCCCTGGTTCATCGCCGGCTGGAACGAGGCCGGCGAGAGGTGGTCCGCTGTCCTCTGCCCGCCCTGTTTGCCGTCGAGGAGGGGATCAATTACCCCCGCTATCCGCGGCTACGGGTTCTTCTTCGGTCGCTGGGGGCAGAAATCCCCCGCCGTGGCCTCGCCGACCTGGGTCTCCGGGCTGAGGAGGTAGGCGAGGAGGGCTCCTGTGCTCAGGTAGTGGACGTATCGCCGCCCAAGCCCATCACCAAAGGCTTGTTCATCCCCGATAGCAGCCTCTCGCCGGAGGAACGCTGGGAACAGCTTATGTCCGGCGGCATGGAGGAGCGGCACGGTGACGTTATCCAGGGGCCGCCAGACAGCGTGGCCGAGCGGTTGCTTGAGTTCCTGATGGAGAACAAGTTCGTTTAGGGGGTTCACCCTTCACAGGCCAAAGCCCGGGTTGAGGTAGGTGTTTGAGGGAGTTGGTCTAACAAAACCGCCAGGTAGCTTGCCTGGCGATTTTTCGTTAGGTATTGGCGACCCCGAGGGGGCACAAACCCTCTGGCGAGAAATCGTACCCCGCCGCGCCATCTCTCCAGAGCGCCTGGTCCTCCTCCAGGTGGCCCTCGAGGCGCTGGATCGAGCGGACGCGGCCCGGCAGGTCATCGCGCAGGAAGGGATGGTCACCACCACCAAGACCACGGGCGCCGTCCACGTCCATCCCCTCGTCAAGGTTGAGCGGGAGGCCCTTGGGGTCTTCACCCGATGCTGGCGGGCTCTTGGGCTTATCTGGTCTATGGAACTGGACGGTCGCATGCGGGGGAGTGGACTAGGTTGAGCCCCGCCAACGATTCGCCACCTCCATGTTTCCCGCCTCAGGCGCGGCGTGACGACCGCACACTATGCCTCCGTGGTGTGGTTCAGGATGGCGGTCAGGGGGCAGCTTCCTCCCTTGCCAGCTGTCGCAGCCGCGGGTAGGATGTCGCTGCCCTCGAGGATCACTGCCCGTTGATAGACCGGTCAGCGCCAGATATGGTGGCCGCGCCTTGTACGCGTTCGTAAGCGCGGGGGACATCAACAGCGATGGGCGCAGGGCTACAGGCTGGCCTCCCGGCCCTTGGGCAGACCTTTCGAGAATGAGCGTATCCCGCACTTGACAGTTTCTGAGTTACGTGTAGACTGTTAATGTCCCGAACGTCATCTGCGATTGCGACAAGCGCTCTGGTGGGGCCTGGCGTGGATGTGGGGCGTCTGACGACGAATAGCTCTTGCCCACACACCTGTCGATGGCAGCGTTATCGCTACTCTTGTTAGAAGGGAGAACGGCTCCGCTTCGGGCCTGCGGAAGGAGACACCGACATGACTAGGCGAACTCGCGGCAGATGGATACCGATGCTGGCAGTACCTGTGCTCGCGCTAGTTCTGATCGGCTCGCTGGCGATATTGCATGCCTTAGGCATCATAGGCGCCAGCGCTTCGCCCACAGGGGTCATCGTGGGCTTCGACATGGAGACAAGCGGCAATAGCTGCCCCAACGACGGCACTGACTGCTCGCTGGGCGACATCGACTACTGCGTCTCAGTGAGCTCAGCCGGGGAGGAGGAGTTCGACGTCGACGTCTTCCTGGAGGGGCTGCCCAGCGGCGAGAGCATCCTGAGCGCCAAGTACAACATCGCCTTCCCCGCCATACGGGTGAAGGTTATCGCCAAGATGCACAAGAACGCCACGGTGAACCTGCTCATGCAGGCGGCATACAACAATATCATCGACCTGGGTGAGGCGGTACCGGACACCGGCTCGCCTCACTGGGTCAACATCGCCGACTTCGGCTATGCCGAGTACAACCCGCCGTTCACTCACGGCGTTCTCGGCCGCTACACCTTCAAGGTTCTGCCTGGGGCAACGCCCGGCGTCTATGCTTTCACCCTGTCCGACATGACTCTTAGCCGAGCCCTGGTGCCTGGTGGAACGCTAACGGTGGGCGAGGTCTGGGACGGCAATTGGGCGCCCCAGTACGGGCTCATCGCCGTGGACACGCCCTGCCCACCGCAGGCCTCACCGACGCCCACATCCACGCCTACGCCTACACTCACACCCACACCCACGCCGACATCCACACCCACGCCCACGCCTACCCCTACACCCACGCCAGAGCCGACGGAGACACCGACGCCTACGCCCATACCCACGCCAACGCCAACGCCTACACCCACGCCGACACCCACACCGACGCCGACGCCGCCGCCTGTAGGGCCGATCGTTAGCATCGAGGATGGCGAGGTACCCGAGGGCGGCTTCGAGGTGACCAGGCTGTCGGCCCTGGACGTCAGTGTCCCGCCCCTATGTGGGTTCACGATCGATGTCGTCTACGACCCCCTCGTCAAGATTCCCACGGATTGCGTCGCCGATCCGGAAGGCAATTTCATGATGGTGGCCTGCGCGGAGGACTACACGTCCGACACCGTCCGGGTGACGGGAGGCATAGGCACCGCGGAGGGAGTGACAGGCGATATTCCCCTGGCGGACATCACCTGGACCGCCGTGGGTAGCGCCGGCGAATCGACCGATCTGGATGTGCAAATAGTCGAGTTCGTGGACTGCTCGATCCCACCCGCAGCGATCCCGGAGGTCACCGACGACGACGGTGTGAACGTCATCGCCACGCCGACGCCGCCGCCCACAGGGCTCATCGTGGGCTTCGACATGAACACCGCGGGCAACAGTTGCCCCAACAATGGCAGCGCCTGTACGTTAGGCTCCATTGAGGCCTGCGCAGGGGTGCCAACCGGTGGGGGCCCGGTCCAGTTTGACGTCTTCGTGAAGGACGTACCGGTCGGGGAGAGCATCCTGGGCTGGCAGCTCCATATGGGCGAGAAACACGACATGCTGGTGGGGCCGATAACCGCCTACGACATCACGACCGCAACTATTGTCCTGCCGCGCCAGCCGGGTAGCTCGCCGATGGACTTCAGCGACCCGCTGGACACCCTGGTGCCCAGCTACGACGCAGTGTACGCCGACATGGGCGCTGCCGAGTACAACCCACCCTTCGCCGAAGGTGCTCTCGGCCGCTACACCATCGACACAACCGGGTTGGCGGACGGCATCTACGCGCTGACCCTGGATGGCATCATCCTGGGCCGCGACGTGCCGCCGGGCGGCGACCTGTGCGTCGACTACGGCTGCGATATCTGGGACGGTAACTCGACGCCCGAGGCCTACGGCCTGATCGCCATAGACGAGCCCTGCCCGGGGGAGCCCACGCCGACACCGACACCCACGCCCACGCCAACGCCAACGCCTACACCCACGCCAACGCCTACACCCACGCCTACACCCACGCCGACACCCACACCCACGCCGACAGCCACTCCCACACTCACACCCACGCCTACACCCACGCCTACACCCACGCCTACACCCACGCCTACACCCACGCCTACACCCACGCCGACACCCACACCGACGCCGACGCCTGTAGGGCCGATCGTTAGCATCGAGGATGGCGAGGTACCCGAGGGCGGCTTCGAGGTGACCAGGCTGTCGGCCCTGGACGTCAGTGTCCCGCCCCTAT